>Ga0209123_1000998_pt1 | contig 30838 bp, 29 predicted proteins | sample BarGraIncu00431A_FD_184500 | JGI IMG/M metagenome (GOLD analysis project Ga0209123, IMG submission 184500) | Arctic peat soil microbial communities from Barrow, Alaska, USA - Barrow Graham LP Incubations 004-31A (SPAdes) (version 2) | ecosystem: Environmental > Terrestrial > Soil > Wetlands >... | reverse complement strand
ATTCATGTCGTAAACAATAAATCAGACAGAGAAAAAAGCAACCAGAATTTTGCACTGTTTTGGTGGTTTTTTTGGACTGTGGGGTGTGTCACGAAGCAGTTCTAAAAAACGGTCGTTTTTTCGAACCGAGGTTAAAGGGGTGGGAAGCTGAATTGGCGGTTAATGTAGGTTTGTAAATTATGTTTTCAGGCTGTTGTCAAATACTGTGATATCATCTACAGCTTATGTGATCTGATCTCCCGGATATTTTCAAACAATATGGTAATGGGTCAGCGCAAGGATTCGTGTGGGAATGGGCAACAGGGAAGTTTTGCCCATTACCATATGCCGGAAAACCTGTTGTGGGAGGTTTCCGGCTAGAATTGGTTTACGACAGTGTTTCCGTACAGGAATAAGCTGAGCTTATGCCCGTTTTGGACCTGCTGCAAGCCTGTGCCGGAAAACATCTGTTTGCCGACAGGTACTTGTCACTGCATTCTGCCCTGCCACCACACAGGCTTTTAGTCAAAAAGGTGGGTACTAAACCAGCGATCAGGCCTTGTTGCCCATTCCCGCACGAATCCTTGCGGTAGCCCTAATCCAGCCGCTACCAGAGGCAACTCCCGGGGGGAGGTGCCGGCCAGGTCCCCCGCAAGAATCCGGTCCGCTCTTTGCTCCAGTCCGGCTGCACTCGCCCGCATCAACCCTGCAATTGCCTCCCGCGCAGCTGCAGGAAGCGAGGCTTCACCCATCTGCCGCAGGATTATCGTTAGGCCTTCCAACCAGGCGGGGTCCCGGGACCAGGTCCGGCCAGCCAAAAGCGGCATCCCGTGGTCGCGGCAGAGCCTCTGATCCCTTGGGGCGGGGAGGGGGAGGGGAGCGAACCGGTCCAGGGCCGCCTGCTGCGCATCCGCGATCAAGGCGAGAAAGGCGAGATACTCACCCAGGGGATGTCCTTCGGATAATTGACGAAACCGCTCGGCGCGGAGGGCGAAAAGATCCCTCCCGGTAAAGTTCAGATAAGGAATCTCTCCTATCGGAGCTTCGATCTCCCCGGGCTGAAGAATTCGGGTTTCCCTGTTCATTTGTCCCTCCCGGTAAGTTCCCGGTACCATGCCGGGTGATGCTGTTTGGCCCACCCAGGGCCTCAAAAAGCGCGGCGCTGTTGCTGAAACTATTGGATTGGGGTGTCGGGGAGGGTGAAGTAAAATGTTGCTCCCTCTCCAGGCTTTCCCTCGGCCCATACTCGACCGTCATGGCGGCTGATGATCCGCTCCACAGTTGCCAAGCCGATGCCGAAACCCTTGAATTCCTCGGTATTCGGAAGACGCTGGAAGGGGGTAAATAGCTTGTCCGCATCCGTCTTTTCAAACCCTGGGCCGTTGTCCCGTACGAAATAAACCGGCGTTCCTTCAAGTTCCGTGATGCCAAACTCGATAACTGCATTATCTTGCCCATTACCCAGCAAATTATCCAAGACCATTCGCAGCAGCATCGCGTCGGCAAATGCCGTAACCCCTTCGGCTATCCTTATTTCAACCTCCCGATCAGGTGTGGCCTGTTGTAGCATCGCAACTACCTCCCGCGCCAGTTGGCTCAGGTCAACTATCTCGCAGTGCGGTTCAAGGTGCCCTAGGCGCGAAAAGTCGAGCAGGACTCCGATGATGTTATTCATGCGCAGGGTTGTCTTATGGATCATTTGGACATATCCCGAACATTCCTCCAGGAGTTGCCCGGTGCACAGCATGTTTATGGTCTGGCAGTAAAGAGAAATGTTGTTCAACGGTTGGCGCAAATCATGAGCTACCGTGTAGTTGAACGTTTCCAGTTCTTTGTTGACGGCTCAGTTAAATCTGAATGTTGAAAATTGCCTTTAGTTGGATATTTGTGGTACAACTATGCCGTTAATTCTCATGATGGCTGAATATGAATACATCAAAGCGTCGTCAATAAGGAGATATAATGGAAACGTTGAATATCGGATGTAAACGTAATTTATCCGACCCAAACTGCATGTATTCTGAGGTTTTCAATGTTACACGGGCTGTAATGAGTGGAGACGATGACCGCATCCGAGCTGAAAAAGCATTTTTGACTATAATGCAAAATACAAACGTTACACTTGGTAATCCATATACTCTGGATGAGGTGAATAGACATGTTTCTAACGGGTATATCAACTAGCACATAGTTGATGGGAACGATGGCAAAATGTGGACTAGCCTACTTGTAAAATGCAGGACATCATGTAACTCCGCCATCCCATCGAGCCTGGCGAAGACCGTTGCAGGTAGAGGTGACATTGAACTGCGAAGCCGCCACCAGCATCTGCTTCCGCTTCGACGCCATTGCCTCGAATTTTGAGGCAGTAATGAACCGATACCAGGCCAGATAGTTGTCTAGATATTTCGTGGCCACCCCTCGGAAGCGGTACATCCAATCCTTCAGTTCTTTGTGACAGGAGTTGACGTTCTGGATATGGTAGATGCCTTGTTTAACTCTCTGTTTTTTCGTGGCATTGAGCACTACATGCTCAATCTCAAGGTCGGCAGCGAAGGTTTTAATGGCGCTGTCTGCGTCACTGCAAAGGACGTTGTCCTTGGTGACCTTGTCTGTCAGCATTAGCTTCAATTTGTCGGCGTTGGAACGCCCAGATCCAGCGACCCGAAGGGTGCTATGCTTCATACGGTCACAAGCCACCAGAACGCCAACCTGCTCGTTGCTAATGCCACGTTTCTTGGCCTTACCGCCTCTGTGGCGGGGTTTGCGGCCCGTGATTTTACGTTGCCCCTTCTCAGAATAGAGGAAGTAGGTTTCATCTAGTTCGGTGATTCCGTCGAAGTGCTCGATATCTAACCGTTTCAGTGCAGACAAAACCTTGTGGCGCCAGTAAAAGAGGGTCACATATGTGACCTCGCCGATTTCCACGGCAGCCTTGCGCAACGACAGCCCCTTATGCATGCATTCAAGGAACTGTAGCCACTTGTCTGGTAATTTAGTGCGCTGCATCGGGGTGTTAGTGAAGTCATTGAAGGTTCGAAGGCATACGCGGCAACGATAACGCTGCCGATCTTTGTCCTTCCCGTGGCGGTATATTCGGTCACCGCTGCAATGAGGGCAAACCAAGCCTCCGCTAAACTTAACCTCGCGCAGTTCCGTGGTTATCTGGTTGATGCTGTGATTTTCAGGATATAGCACACGCTTTAATACACTGAAAAGCTTGAACTTTTCGTCCGGCACCAGCTTCGAAATGTCTGCCAGGATTTGCGTGTGCGTCTTGGCCATGTATGCCACCTCCAAAATCACTTGAATTATAACGCAATTTTGGCCGGGTGGCAAATTTCAACACTTGATTTTAACTGAGCCTTGTTGACAGTAGCCAGTTCAGCGGCCCGTAGCAGTTGGCTCTTGTGCAGATCTGTTACCTCGGATAGGGCACCAGTCAGCTGGAAATTGAGCTTTTCCTGCTCGAGCAATAAATGCTTAATTTTGTAAAACACAATTCCTATAAGTATAAAAACGCATAATTTTACCGAACCCCATCCCAGAATCTGTTAAACGTATGAGTGTAATACTTGGTGAGATAATCGCTGATAAACACAATCAATCCAGTCAAAATGGACGTGATTAAGGTGGTTGAAAATTTCGCATTCCAAGCTATTATTATGAGTGGAATTAAGTATATCGGGAATAAACTAACTTCAAAACCGGATTTATAGTCAAGAAGACCTATTGCCACCAGCGCAGTTAATGCAATAAGAACCAACGTCCTCTTCATAGAAATATTGTTTGACATTGATTTTTGGGCTCCTAAGCCCGCCCTGAAGCATGGTTGCGAGACAAATATGGATAAGGATCGACATCTAGTATTGGCTTGAACTGAAATTATATCATTTTTTGGCAGGTCGGATCTTGAATCGTATGTTGGGAAGATACAAGGCACCCAGCAGATGGTCTTTAGGCACCGTTATGCTGATCTGCCCGCTAATGCGCTCAGCCGCCACTTCCCTGCCCCGAGCAGCGTCAATTCTTGCGTATGAAACTCCAAAAGGCTGCTGCGGTGGCCGACGGACACCAAGATTGACTCGGGTAAGGCCTCGCGAAGCAGCCGGTACATGGAGTGCTCGAGGCCTTCGTCCATGGCCGAGCTGGCTTCGTCCAAAAAGACTACTTGCGGCCGGCCAAGCAGGGTGCGGCCGATGGCGAGACGCTGCTGTTCACCGAGTGACAGAATACTGCTCCAGTCTGCGGTTTCGTCGAGCCGGGGAGTGAGATGACCGAGTTGGCACTGTTGAAGTACGTCTGCGGCATGTTCATCTCCCTGCGCGGCGGCGGGGTAATACAGTGCGCCGCGTAGGGTGCCGAGAGGCAGATAGGGCTTTTGCGGCAGGAACAGCGTGTGTGGCTCTATGGGTCGCGTCACGTTGCCGTCGACGTAGGGCCACAGACCGGCCACGGCGCGCAGCAGGGTGGTTTTGCCAACGCCGGAACGGCCACGAATCAGAAGCGCGGTATTGGCGTCGAGCCTAAGATTGAGGTTTTCCACCAGCGCCACATTTGAGGGCGTGCGCACGGTGAGTCTGTCTATGTAGACGCTGTGCTGGCTCGACACAATGTGCGCAGTGGGCAGTAGCGCGGCGGCATCCATGCTGTCGAGGAAACCGGTAAGCCGGTTGAGTACGGCACGGTAACCGGCGAATTCTCCGTACGAACTGCGCAGGAACGACAGCGCATCCTGCACCTGTCCGAATGCCTGCGCGGTCTGCATCATATCGCCCAACGCAATCTTGCCTGCTAGAAAACGCGGCGCCTGCACAATGAAGGGGAATACCACGGCGGTCTGGCTGATGGTGAGGTTGAAGCCCTGAAATTTGAGCGAGCGGTAGACGATGGCCCAAAAGTTGTGAATGATGCTGGCAAAGCGGATCAGCAGGTTGTCGCGTTCGATTTTTTCACCGCGAAAAAAGGCTATGCTTTCGCCGTATTCGCGCAGGCGTATCAGCGCGTAACGGAAGTTGGCGTTGAGCTGCTCATTGAGGAAGTTCAGGCGGATTAGCGGTCGGCCGATCCATACAGCAAATACCGTGGCTACAATCACGTAGAGATACACCAGATATACCATGGCACGCGGAATCTCGACGCCGAACAAGGCCAGCACACCGGACAAGCTCCACAGGATGATGGTGAAGGCGAACAGCGATACCACCGCGTCGAGCAGCCCCATTGAAAGGTTGAGGGAATTGCTGACGAAGTTATCCACGTCCTGCTGGATACGCTGGTCGGGGTTGTCGGGCGCATTGGGCACATACTGACTTCGATGGTAGCCCTGATGGTCGAGCCAGCGTTCGATGAGATTCTCGGTGAGCCACACGCGCCAGTGAATCTGGAACGCCTGTCGTAGATAAAAGTTGAGCAGCGTGCGCGCCACATGCACCGTCGCCAGCACAGTGAATACTATCAGCATGAACCAGAACGCCTTGGCGTCGAGTTTTTGCATGGCGGTGTAAAATCCGTTGTACCAGAACGAGAACAGCACGTTCATCCGCACCGAAAAGAGCGTCATCAGGATAATCAGCACTAGCCAGGCTAGCGGCAGCCAGGTACGCTTAGGACTGAAAAATGCCCAGGTGAGACGGCGGAACTGGCGTCCCCACACCGTGAATGTGCCAAGCAGGGCAATGCTTGCTGTCATGCCGATCAGGCTGATAGCTAGAGCCTTGGCCAGCCAGATCACGCTGCCGAGAATTTCGTGATTCCAGTCCATATTGATTCCCTGTTTACAGAATTGCACTGGGGCTGATGGCAATTGCTGAGGAGGCGTCGAGTCTGGTACGCTAGCGGGCAGGCCACTTGCCGGACGATGAACAGCCCTCACCCGACCATTGTCGACTGAGGGCTGAATATTGTCAATAATCTACCCATGATGGAACTACATCTAAGTCAGAGCATCATCCTGTTTGATCAATGCCCGTACCTTTCGATCATCTGGAAATGCGAATTCCTTCTTGCAGCCGGTTGCCGCATGTGCCATGGCCGCCAAAACTACCAATGCCTCTTTCCTCACATTCAGCCTCCTGCTGGAGAGTTTTACCAACAGTTGAGGCCAGCATACCTTCGGAAAAATTTTCAATAAGATGAATTTGCCACGAGGTTACAGGAAGATCTACCCCCGTACCATTTTTGTGGAGGATGCCTGTGGTGAGTTCACACGGCGCAGCATTCGACCCTCGTCGCGCAAGCCATTTGGCCGTTAGAGCCTCGGCACTCATAGTAAGCTACCAGTGCACCGGCTTCGGCTCCTTCTTCACGAGCAGAATGGAGCAGGGTAAACTGCGGATTATGGCGTCCATTTCTCCGCCAAAGAGTGCATGTTCCAGGCGTCCTTCCTCATGGGCCAGCATTACCATAAGGTCTATCTTCTCTTCCTTTACCACCTTGGCGATTTCCTTGACCGGGTCATGGTCACTGACCATCTCATTTACTGGGAAACCGTCCTTAATTACCTTTTTGATGACTTTGTCCAACTCTTCTTTCGCTTCCCGCTGAATATCTTTGTAATTTTTGTGTTCGTCCGGGAAAATCAGCCCCGGGGCGTTGACCGCTTTCATATCGGCTATGGGATTGGAAACAAGGTGTAAGACGTACAATTTCGCATCGTACCTGCGGGCAAGCAACACACCGGTACGTATCGCTTCCTGGCAATATGGGGTTATCCTGCTGATGACGAGAATTCGTTTGATGGTTTCCATGTGTGGCCTCTGGATAAATAAAATTTCCTTGGTATTGGAGGCGCAACGGCTGCTGCGCATAGTTGTTATTATACTCTTATGCTGCAGCCATGCATAGGAAGCCGGCGCCATTTCGCAGCTATATTCAACGGTTACAGCCAAAAGGTCATCCTCGATGAACGGGTAGACACCGATCATAAGGGCTCCAGCGCTGAAGCTGACCACTGCTTCAAGGTTCTGGTCGCTCATTTCAGGGGAATCCAACTATGGCAACTGAAAGCTTTGGTAAAGCACCAGGTGTTCGCAGACTTCTTCGCGGCGACATCACCAACCCTATGCTGTCCTCCGGATTGTCGACACATCGCCTTACCTTACCCCTTCGATGAAATTAACCAGCGCTTCAACGTTCTGATCGGTAAGTTCGGGAAAATTCGGCATAACAGGCTGGTATCCCGCTACCACCTTTGCCGCCGGCTTTCGGATCGATTCCCTCAGGTAGGCATCATCGGCCGTCACGGTGAGTCGGGCTCCGTTTTGCTTAACGACCACTTTGCTGTTGTAAAGCCCCTTGAAGCTCGGGCCGATGCCGCGGGTGCCGTCCAGCGAGTGGCAGCCAAGGCATCCTTTTTCCTTGGCGATCTTGCCGCCGTCGGGTTTGGGTTGCTCTTTGGCACCGGACTTGAGAAAATCGACGATTGAGGTAATCTCGCCTGCGCTGATTGATGCGGCAAAGGAGGGCATGATCGGCTGGTACCCCTTTACCACGTCGGCATTTGGCTCGAGGATCGAGCGGCGCAGGTATGCCTCGTCGACAATCAGGCTCCGCTCCACCCCGCCGGTCAGGACCGTGACGCGCCGGCCCCAGATCCCCTTAAGAGTCGGCCCGGCCTTCGGCGTCCCGTCGAGGGAGTGGCAACCGAGGCAGCCGTGCTTCTCCATGAGTTCCTCTCCGGCCTGTTCGGCTCCCGCCGTTTGCTGGAGCCAGGCCGCAAACGCCGCAGATGGGATTGCCTCCACGGTGGTGATCATCCCCGAGTGACCGGTGCCGCAATAGACGGAGCAGAAGAGGTCGTAGGAACCGGCCCTGGTCGCCACGAACCAGGCATAGTTCTGCATCCCCGGCACGATGTCGTGTTTTACCCTGAAGGCAGGTATGTAGAAGCCGTGCAGCACATCCTGCGAGACCAGGTCAACCCTGACCGGCTGACCCACAGGCACGTAGAGCTTGGGACTCGACTTTCCGTTTTGGTAGGAGAAATTCCAGGACCATTGGCGGGCCGTCGCGGTCACCGCCAGCGCGTCCTTGGGAACATTGCGCAGCGAGAGGTAGCCGACCCAGCCGTAGTAGAACATGGCCAGTACCAGTAGTGAGGGGAGCACAGTCCAGATGATTTCCAGCCAGATGTTCCCTCCGGACTGCGAGGTCGCTTCAGGCGCCCGGGAGTGGTGGTAGCGAATTACGAAAGCTATCATGGTCGCAGTGATGCCGACCAGCAGGGCGAGACTCACCCCTATGATGAATTTGAAGACTGGATCGACCGCCTGGGTCGTGGTGATCAATAAAGGGTTCATGTCGATCCTTAGCGATACAGGACGTCGAAAAAGGTGAGGCCGATGAAGATCGACAGGGTCAGCAGGGCAAGAAACAGCAACCAGCGCAGCAGCCACCCCTCGTACTTCATGTGCATGAAGAAGACGATGACCAGCCCCCCCTTGGCGACGGCGATGGCCAGGGAGCCCCATACGTGGCCGATCCCCACATTGTGGCGGGCCACCCAAACAGTCAGCGCGGTCAGGGCCAAAAGCCCGAGCCAGACCGCGGTCAGTTTGCCGTTCCCTAAGATGTGGTGTCCGGCAGCGCCTGTGGTCATGATCGTCTCCTACAGAATCAGGTAATAAAGCGGGAAGATGAATATCCAGATCAGATCCACCAGATGCCAGTAAAGCGCGCCGTTCTCGAGCAACACAAAATCGCCTGCATGCACGGTCCCCCTCCTGACCCTTACGGCCACCACCGTCAGGAAGGTGCCGCCGATCAGCACGTGCAGTCCGTGAAGGCCGACGGTCAGGTAGTATAGGCTGTAGAACACCGACTCTCCGTGCGGTCCGGCATCCAGCCGGGGAGAGTCGGGGTAGACGCCATGGCTGATCTCGTCGCTCCATTCCAGGTATTTGTTGAACAGGAAGACGCAAGCGCAGAGTACTGTCCCTCCCAGTTGCAGGAGCACCCTGCCTGTTTGTCCCCTCTGAATGGCGGTCACCGCCAGGGCAACCAGATAGCTGCTGGTTATGAGAATCGCCGTGTTGAGCGTGCCGAAGCCCAAATGCATTTTATTCCCAGCCGCGCCGAACTCCTGGGGATATCGTGCCAGGTAGACTCCGTACAACAGAAAGAGCCCTCCGAAAAGGATAAGTTCGGTGAAAAGGAAGAGCCACATGCCGAGCTTGGCTCCGAAGTAGTCCTGGTGCAGAGGCTCGCTCATGGAATTCCCACCCCCTTGAAATCGTAGGGGCCGTGGGTCACGACCGGTTCCTTCTCGAAGTTCTCGGTAGGAGGAGGGGACGCAGTGGTCCATTCCAGAGTCGCCGCCCCCCAGGGGTTCCTGCCGATCTCCTCACCTTTGAATAGACCGCGAAAGAGGTTCACCAGAAGCAGGACCAAGCCGCTCACCAGAATCCAGCTGCCGATTGTGGACACCAGGTTGAGGGGAGCGAATTCGGGAAGGTAGTCATAGTAGCGGCGCGGCATCCCCTTCATCCCCAGCACCATCATGGAGAAGTAGGTTATGTTGAAGCCGACGAACATCAAGGCCCATGCGACTATGGCCGGCTTCTCCGCATAGCGGCGGCCATAGAACTTGGGAAGCCAGTAGAGCATGGCACTAAAAAAAGCGAATACGGCCCCGCCGAAGATCACGTAGTGAAAGTGGCCAACCACGAACTGGGTATCGTGGACATGGATGTCGGTGGCTGCCGCACCGAGAATCAATCCTGTTAACCCGCCTATCGAGAATAACAGGATAAAGGAGAGAGCGAAAAGCATGGGCGCATCCAGGGTGATGGAACCCCGGTAGAGGGTGGAAACCCAATTGAAGATCTTGATAGCGGACGGGATGGCGACAACGAAGGTGAGAAAGGAGAAGACCAAAACGGCCGTATCGCTCATTCCGCTGGTGAACATGTGGTGTCCCCAGACCAGGGACCCGGCGCCAGCGATGGCAAGGCTGGAAAAGGCGATCATCTTGTACCCGAAGATCTGCTTACGGGCAAAAACCGGAATGACGTCGGAGATTACCCCCATTCCCGGAAGGATCATGATGTAGACCGCCGGGTGGGAATAGATCCAGAACAGGTGCTGGTACATAAGGGGATCGCCCCCCTTCATCGGATCGAATAGGCCGGTGCCGAGGACCCGCTCTGCGATGATCAGCGCCAGGGTGATGCCGAGGATGGGGGTTGCCAGGATCTGCACCCAGGCGGTGGCATAGATGGACCAGACAAAGAGCGTAAGCCGTCCCCAGGTCATCCCGTCGGCCCGCAGACGGTGGATGGTGGTGACGAAGTTGAGCCCGGTCAGGATCGAGGAGAAACCGACCACGAAGACGCCGAAGACCGCCAGCGACACGTTGGTTCCGGTCCGTTCGCTGTAGGGTACGTAGAAGGTCCATCCGGTGTCGGGCGGACCGCCCCCGGTAAAGAGCGAAGTGACGATGATCCCGGCTCCGAGGATGTAGAGCCACCAGGAGAAGAGGTTCAGGCGGGGGAACGCCACGTCCCGGGCGCCGATTTGGATCGGCATGACCAGGTTGCCGAAGGCCCCTGGGAAGCCGGGGATGATGAAGAGAAAGATCATCAGCACGCCGTGGACGGTGAATACCGCGTTGTAGGTCTGGGGTCCCATGATGGTGCGCCCCGGCGCCATCAGCTCGATGCGGAGCAAAACACCAAGAGTCACGGCGATCAGGAAGAAGCTCATCACTGAATAAAAATAGAGGAGACCAATCCGCTTGTGGTCGGTGGAGAAAATCCAGGAGGTGATGCCGGTCTTGCCGGTATCATTCCAGAAACTACTGGTGGCCGTGGTCGGGTCGGGTGAAGTCATGATTTCCTCGCAGGGTTTCGCCCACGCTTATCCCCGGTAAGGAGCAGGAAGGCGAGAAAGGCGCCCATGGATGTGAGAACCACCGTGGCGCTGACTCGCAGCAGGTTGAATACATAGGTCTTCCCCTTGGGGTCGAAGCTGAAGCAGTAGCCGACGACCTTCCTGATGGTCACCCCGACTTTGCCGTCCCTCGCTTCCAGCAGGGCAAGAGTCAGGTCTTTCGGCAGGAAGGTGGTTCCATAAAGATATCTGACGATGGTGCCATCCCGTGCCACGACGAAGCTGGCTACCGGATGAACGAACTCCCGACCCTTGCGTTGGAAATGGTAGCCGGCAGCGTCTGCAAGCCTGCGGATGTTTACCGCGTTTCCGGTGAGGAAGTGCCAACCATCCCCCGGGAAGGTCCCGTTCATCGAGGTGAGATACATCCGCTTGTACCTCGCAGCCAGAGCCGGGGTTTCAGTCTCGTCAAAACTTACCGAGATGACGCGATACTCTTCACCCGGCTTGCGCTTGACCGACGGCAGAACACTCGCCAGTCCACCCTGGAGAAAATTGCATTCGTTGGTACAGCTATAATAAACTGGGAGAATGATGGTCGGGACGGTGATCAGGTCGCCTAGGCGGACCGGCCTGCCGCTTACATCGCGGAAGACCAGGTCGAGGGGGATTTTTTGCCCCAGGCGTTCCTCCACCCCTGTGCTTACGCCACCGCCCTGTCCTGACACCGGCAGTTCGTGGGCAATGGCAATGCCCCCGGCAGGTGCGATGCCGGTCTGGAACAGTTTTGCTGCCACTAGCACCGTCAGGAGTAGAGACCAAAAGTGGCTTGTCTTTGCCGGCATTATCATGAAGAGTCCCCCTCCATCCTGCCCAGCCTCTATGCTTTGAGGAGGAGCCATCTAGCACACACCGGGAAAAATGCATTGCCGGCGGAGTCCGCTAAAATTGCAATTATTAAAATGCAATCACAGCTGGCCCGTATGTCAAGCGTAATACGGTAGACAGAAAGCACAAGCGGTCAACGCTCCCTCATTGTCATGGCAGAACCCCAAGGGCCTCGGCACCGCGGCGCATTCACCGAAAACTTTGCTTTACATTTGCTGTCACCCATCTAGACGTGGACCGGATAGGTATCCCTCGGAAGTAGTTGTGATTGACCCTCGACTGAGATTAACTCATTATGGTTGTGTTCCTGTGATCCGGCTACGATCAGACAGAATTCGAGAACATATCTTTCGGTTGCGGAGCTCAAGAAAATTCCTCCTGAGATGGCGGTCGGCGTCTTCGCGATTGTCGGCATTCTCTGTATGTCCTACCTCTCCATAAAGCTCGGCAAGCTGGAACTTTTTTGGCGGGGATTATCACCAGGTCTGCGCAGATTTTGATTCGGTTTCCGGCCTCAAACCGGGCGCATCAGTGGAGATAACCGGGGTTGAGGTGGGGAGGGTGGAAGGAATCATGCTCGCCCCGAAGCAGGTGGGCAGGGCGCGAGTCTATCTAAGGCTGCAAAAAAACAGTGCAATTGCAGGATGACAGCACAGCCGCAGTACGCACCAGGGGGCTAGTTGATCTCATCAACACTCACTCCCCCGGGGAGCAGGGCAGGGAGGTAGGCCCTGCCCCGCAGGTCGCGCATGTGCCCTCCGGTCTCTACAACCACCCGGTTTGACCTGACTGTAAGTTGCCTTTGGCCAGGGCTAGACGGGGACTGCTGCTTCGCCTCCTCGAATTCTCCGGCGTAGGAGCCAAGAAGGGTAGTCAGGTCGGGATTGACAAGTCCGTTCCAGGCAATGGCAAAAACGACGCCGGACAAGGTGAGGTACTCCCTGATTGTCGTCGCCTCGGAGGCGATTTCCTGAATGGTGTAACTGGCGTGGCAGGTTGTCGATAGTTGTTTGGCCGAAAGGGCCTTGCGGTCCCTGACGATCGAATCCGCCCCTTCGCCAAGGGTCGCCTGCGCCTGGCGGGCGGGGGACAGGATCCCTACCAGCATTACCAGGCAGAAGAAATTGGTACCTACTTTTACATTCATGGCATTCCCGAATTTTTCGGATTTTAACTCCCCAGTTTCACCTGAGCAAAATAAAATAGCCCATCTGTGCTATGGGCTATTTTATGCCTGCAATTTCCGTTGTATTTTGCCGGCGGATAGTATTCGGTGGCTTAAGCCCCCTCCGCTACTACTCCGCTACTTCTTGATCACGCAGTCGATGACGGCATCTATCCTGCGGTTTTTGGCTCTCCCTGCAGCAGTGTTGTCATAGCTGATGCGCCGGGTGTCTCCATACCCCTTGGCTGAGAGTCGCGAGCGATCGATGCCGAAATTTGCCACCAGGTAGTTCACCACATTTTCCGCACGCCGCTGCGAGAGCTTCATGTTGTACTCGGGGTCGCCGACGTTGTCCGTGTGCCCCTCGATGAGTCCCGTGGTGGTCGGGTTCTCTTTCAGGTAATCTGCCACCCGGGCGATTTCATCCCGGTATTGTGACTTGATGTCCGCCTTGCCGGGATCGAAATCAATCACAAGGGTAATACAGAGCCTTTCCGGAGGTTGGATCTTGGTTACATCAAAAGCGCAGTCGATGATCGCCTCGATGCGGCGGTTCTTCTGTTTGCCAGCGTCGGTCGCGTTGTCTGCTATGGGGCGGCTGAAGCCGTACCCTTTTGCGGTGAGGCGGGAACGATCGATTCCGAAATTTTCTGCCAGGTAGTTGACCACGCTCTCGGCCCGGCGCTGAGATAGCTCCATATTATGGTCGTACGATCCGACGTTATCCGTGTGCCCCTCGATCACCGCAGTTGTAGTCGGGTACTTTTTCATGAAATCCCCGACTTTTGCTACCTCGTCACGATATTCCGGTCGTATGACCGCCCGGTCGATATCGAACTCGATATGGAGGGTAATGCAATATTTGTAGCGAGGCGGAGTGGACGCCGCTGCAGGTGTCACAGCAGGTACCGCCGCCATGGGCTGGGCGCTTGGTTGCGGGGGACAGAGCGCATTGGCCTTCTCCGTTGCCTGTTTGGCCAGAGCTGCGCCTTCCTCAGTGTGGCATGCCCTAAATACATCGTAAGCGTTGTTTTTTGCGGTCTCTGCCTCCTTAAATTGCTCGGGACAAATTTTATCCTTACCCGCTTGGCGCGCCGACTCCACAGCCCGATCTGCTTCTTGCATCTCAGACCGGATTAAATAGCCCGGAATGGCGCCATGACCATTATTGACTTCGTAATGAGCGCAGCCGAAGACCGTACCTAGAAAGAACAATGAAACGACAAAGCCTGATATCTTCAGCACATGCAGTATGCCCATTGCCTAGCCTCCTTGGTGAACATTAGTCGTATCTATGCCTATCAATATAGCTTCGTTCCGGTACAAGTCAATCCATGAATTACTTGATGGCAGGGCAAGAATGCCCGTCATATCGCGATTTCCACCTGTTGGCCCGACTCGACAACCTTTTCAGGGGGATGTTGAAGAACACTCTGGCCGGGAGGGAGTTCCGGTACCTTAAGGAGAAAAGCTTCTCCTGCCAGCGCATCCTGCCCGGGTGCCTGGGAGTGGAGATAATGGTCCCCCTGGCAAGGTAGTCGAGTTGCAGGGCGGGGAGGGCTGTGCTGAATCACGCAGTGCGGATGGGGCGAGGACTGAAATGGACCATGTCGGCATGGAGTGCTTCTCCGCCGGTCAACACCAAGAACACCGAGTAAGCACAGGGACCGCAAACCGGCCGTTCTCTTTGAAAAAGTGCATTCCTTGAAGGGGATTTAGCGAGCCCACTGTACGCGTTCAGGAAGGGGATGATGATTAACAATTTGGGCGAATGGAAGACTTGAGAATTTGGACCCTGGTGATATCGTTGATTGTTGACACTAACGGTGCTGTTGATGGGGTGATTGCCAATAAGCTAATCGCTATAACCACGTATCTTGGATTGTTCCGTCAGAGCATATGGTCGGAAAACAAAGGAGAACCAACATGAGGCAATCGAAACTGGCTGGCGTATACCGCATGGGTTTCTTTTCAGTAATGATTCTTTTCCTCATGGCGACGCGAGGAGCCTGCGAAGACATCGGGAAACCGATTGATATCGGATTTCCCCATTCTTTCGCGGATCTTGCCGAAAAAGTGAAGCCTGCCGTGGTGAACATCAGCACGACCTCAACCGTTACGGTACCCGGCAATCCTTTCCAACAGTTCTTCGGGCAGGGGCAAGAAGGTGAGGGTGATCAGTTCAATGACTTCTTCAAGCATTTTTCCAAGGACACTCCGGACAAAAAGATGAAACAGCAGAGTCTCGGCTCTGGTTTCATTACGAGCAAGGATGGCTACATAATCACCAATAACCATGTCGTCGATAAGGCAGAGGAGATCAAGGTAAAGCTTTCCGACGGCAGGGAATTCAAGGCGAAGGTCATTGGCCGAGACGAAACAACCGACATCGCGCTGATAAAGATTACTGACCCGTCCGGGAATCTGCCGATTCTTTCCCTGGGGACCTCGGAAAAGATGCGGGTCGGCGACTGGGTCCTGGCCATAGGGAACCCCTTTGGCCTCGAACAGACCGTCACCCAGGGAATCATCAGTGCAACCGGAAGAGTCATCGGTTCTGGTCCCTACGACGATTTTCTGCAAACCGATGCTCCCATTAATCCAGGCAACAGTGGCGGGCCTCTGGTCAATCTCAGGGGAGAGGTAATCGGGATCAACACCGCCATTTTTTCTGGTGGGCAGGGGCTCGGATTTGCAATACCGAGCACGATGGCCAAGTCGGTGACCACGCAGCTCAAGGAAAATGGAAAAGTCGTGCGAGGTTATATTGGGGTCACCATCCAGTCCATAACTCCCGAGCTTGCGAAATCTTTTGGGCTGAAGGAATCACGGGGGGCTCTGGTCGGCGATGTCGTCAAGGGCGGGCCGGCGGAAAAGGGAGGGGTCAGGATCGGAGACGCCATCGTTACTTTTGACGGGAGGCGTGTCAAGAGTTCCAACGATCTGCCCCGCATAGTTGCCGAAACTCCGATAGGCAAGACCGTTGACGTAGTGATTATTCGCGAGGGAAAGGAGCATCACTTCACCCTCAAGGTGGAAGAGCTCAACAAAGAGAAAATCTCCGCCCAGTCCAGTGCACCTGTACAGAGCTTTGGCATGAAGGTAGATAACATAACCCCGCAGATGCGCCAGCAATTCGGAGCCGAGGAAAAATCGGGAGTCATCGTGGTGAGTGTAGAACAGGGGAGTATGGCGGATATAGCCGGCATTCAACAGGGTGATGTCATCAAGGAGGTCAACCGCAAAACTGTCAGGAACCTGGCAGACTTCAACGAGATCATCGCTAAAAGCGGCAAAGGTGAACCGGTGCTATTATTATTGAAAAGGGATAAACAAACTTTCTTTGTTACTTTGGAAAGTCAGTGATTCTTACGGGAACCGAGCACTCAAAAACAAACTGCAAGTAGCAAAGGGGGGGCTATGCTAAAGCCTGGAATACGCGAAGTTTTCACTTTCGCGGCTATTGTGATTACTTCGATAACCACCGGATGCGCAACCGTAAAGGACCAGAGAGTGGATATTCTCTACCAGAGTGCTGCAAATGCTACTGGCGGATCTGGAGACATTCACCTGGTAGAGGAATCGCCGCCGCCTACCGGTGGAGCCACTACCATCCAATGGGTCTTTGGCGGGATAACGAACAAGGACGGTGAAAATCTCGGTAATATTGTCACCGATACGGCGCCGACCGATACCTTGATGGCTGCATTTGTTCAGGAATTCAAGGCGGCGGGATACAACACCATTCAAGAAGGCTCCATGCCCAAGGATGCGACCAAGGGGCTGGTACTGAAGAGTGCTACCCTCAGAGTGGATGAGGTGAAAAGTCCTTTTAGTGACGAAGCGAAATGCAAAGTAAAAATAGCAGTTGAGCCTTGGCGTGACGGCAAGGCAATTACCAAGCTTGAGTATGAAGCCGACTATACCGACTCTGCGGTGACCGGCCGTGAAGTTCTCATATCAAATACCTTGCTTCGGACGATTCAGATTATTATGAAAAGATCAGTCCCCGAAATAGTCAACATGATTGAGAAGAGATAGATAACAACAAAAGCGCCAGATTGTCTCAACAGTTTGTAATGGTAATGAATTATTCCAGCGCCAACAGTGATGAAAGTCGTCGGTAATCCCGGGAGATAGCTCAATGAAAAAGACCTGTCAGATAACTGCCACCAGATTTATGGTCCTGCTTGCCACTGTATGTTCATTCCCGGGCATGTCCTGGGCTCAGTCGGATCATGCCCCCACTACACTATATTCGCCCCTGGTACCGAAAGAAGAACCCACGATACAGAGGGCCACTCTCCTTGCTTTGCGGAATATTTCTCGAGCTCGCCTGGCTATCCATCGCAACAAGTTGGCAAGCGCCCGGCGCGACCTGGCCGAGGCCGGGCGGTTGTTAGCGACGGTCAGAGATGATCTCGTGACGGGTCCGGTAAAGAACTTAATCCAGATCGTCCGCAAGCATCTTGAGTATGAGCAGGCTCCTCAGGTGGTGCAAGACTTCCCAATGATCTATTCTTCCCTCGTTATGATCTCGGGGTATCTCCCGACGGATAAGGCAAAGCTGCATATCGACAGGGCAAAGCAAGATCTGGAGCGAAATGACAAACGGGGAGCCGACAGAGAACTGGCCCTGGCCGACGATTCGCTGATCATAGTGGAAGTGGAATTTCCGCTGTCCACGACGCAGCAAACGGTGGAGACAGCGCAGGGATATCTTGGGGCCGGGAAGCCGGGGAAGGCAGATGCAGTCCTCAAGACTGCGGAGGAGGTGGCCATTACTCTCTATACCGGGGTGAATTCTCCGACCCTCCCACTTTTCGAGGCAAAGAAGAACCTCTGGCTTGCTCTCCGCGGGTACCCCACTCCTAAAGTAGCCGATCAGGGGCCATTCCTCGAACAGGCCCGGATTAACATGGAAAAGGCTGCAAACGGTCGGAGCGGAGCGCGGAGTGAAGAGGCCGGGAAGCTTTCCAAAGAAATATCAGGGCTGGAGCAGAAGCTGTCTAGTCAGGGGCAGGTTGCTATACCGGAAGTCAAGGGGGCATGGGAAAAGAGCAAGGCCCTTGCCGAGCGTGATGCCGACTATCTTGCTGACGGCTGGGAAAAAGAGATGGCAGGACAGGCGCGAGAAGACAATCTGATTGAAGCGAAGCTGCACTTTGCCTACGCCGAGAGTTACCAGATGACCACAGCGGAACCGGCCAAAGCGGTTGGAGAGCTTAATAAAACCGAAGCCTATTTGGCGAAAGCATTGAAGAGCGGGTCTTTAGGCCTTGACGCCAGACGAAAAATCACGACCTTGGCAAAGGAAGTAGAGCACGTCAAATTGCACACCGAGAAAAGGGACGATGCCGTACAGCAATCCTATGATGCCATTTCGACGGAGTTGAACGGGATGGTTCATCGTATGGTAACGAGTGACCAGATTCAGAAGATGCAAGGTAGCGACTGAGCTGAACCCAGGGAACCTGCGCAAGGGAGGCAACCCAGTGCTCGATATGCACCTGCGCTCACTGCCAGCACATTGTCTGCATCCAGACCCGTTACCTGAACGATTCTATCTTTTCCGTTGAGGGGCTGGGCAAGCATGTGGAGCGGCTTGCCAATACCGGTCCTGCCGACGGGATGACCGTGGACGATAACCAGAACCTCTATCTGGCCGATCCGGAAGAACATGTCATCAAGCGGTATCGTGTACCCTGTGGACCAGATCATTCAGTATGCCGTGGACAATAAATGCAGCATGATCATCCTTGGGCGACTCGGCAAGTCCAAAATAGATCGGTGGATTCTCGGTTCCGTTGCAAAACAGGTTTCCTTCCATGCGTTATGCGCCGTGACGATCGGCCAGTGAGATGTGACTCAGATCGACCTTTAGACATGCAATGTAACTGGCCAACATCCCTTCTTTGAAGAGGTTTTGGCCAGATAATCTGCAGACAGAAAGTGAGCCAGTCTGCAGCGCATAAATGGTCCTGCGCGGCACTTGCCGATTAGCGCGTAGACAATAGGGAAGGCGAATACTGGGGCTATTACACCAAGGCTTTTGACGACCGCATGTACAGTGGGCAAATTCAGTACAACCCGTGCACCTTGGTTATCCGGACAACATCGGGCATCTCTACTTCAGCGGCTGCTTCCGCTATCACAACGGCAGCCAGGTGAGTGAATCTGGGGAGACCATCAGCCGGGATTGCAAGTTTTGTCACGACATAGTCATTCAGGGTAGCCCGGGAAAGCGGCTGGATGTCGCCCCGGATCGGTGATAGCCTGGCATTCCGGCTTCCGGAGGACATCGGCGGCGCCTGGCCGCAGACCCTTGCACGGATTGTCATACTGGCGGTAATCCCTGACTGGGTACTCTGGGAAATACGATGTGATTGCCGTTGCAATAACTCTTTGATAGCCCAATGCATCCCACTGTACCAATTCAAAAACCGGCGGTCTTTAGATGTCAACCATAACCAATCTGGTAAATCAGTTTCCATATAGCGGGCTCTTTATTCTCCTCATCTTGGGAGCCTTCGGCCTACCCATCCCGGAGGATACCACTCTAATCCTATGCGGGTTCCTTATTGCTACCGATGTGGTTATGGTGCTACCAGGTCTGATAATTGTCTACGCGGGGTTGTTGTCGTCAGATTTCATTCTTTACTGTTTCGGTAAAAAATATGGCCCGTCCATAGTTAAACATAGAATTTTTCGCAAAATTATTTCGCCTGATACACTATCCTTGATTCAAAGTAAATTCGATAGGTGGGGCGTATTTTGCATTGTAATAGGAAGACACATCATTGGAATTAGAGCACAACTGCTGATATCAGCAGGTGTCATGAAAATGCCGGTCGCCAAATTCATTATTACAGACGCCCTTACCATCCCGATATCTATGCTGATAATGATCGGGGCGGGGTATGTCGGAGGAAACAGCCTTAAAATTTTCAAAAAGGATATCACTCGGATCGAACACCTGGGTGTTTTACTGATTATTGTGCTGTTTGTTGCATACCTGCTGATAAAATTTTTCAGATCGAGAAAAGAATCAATGAATTGATTCAGCCACTCAGGAGATCATGAAATATGCGAGTACCTTTCGTAATGGCATTATTTCTATTACTCCTCTCTGGATGCATGAAGAGTGCAGGCTCTTCCTACAATCCACTCCTAAGCGGCGTTAGCGGGGCCGGCAGGTTCAGCTGGTCCAACGGTGTTACCTGGTCCAGCCCAGCTCCCGTCGCCAAAAACAATTTTAATTCGGTCGTTTACGGTGCTGGACAGTTCATAGTGGTGGGCGGCCCATCCAATACTTCCGTCCCCCAGTACAGAGGAAGTGCCAACCAGGTTGCTAGCATCTTGACGTCTTTCGATGGCGTCAACTGGGTTGAGTGTCCCCCCGGTACCAACTTCGGTTTGTTTGGCGTTGCATTCGGAAAGGGGCGGTATGTTGCGGTAGGAGGACTTGCTATCATGTCGTCTACTGACGGAATTGCATGGACTAGCCAGGCAATAGCCCCGGGGAATTTGGCCCACATCACCTATGCTGACGGCAAGTTCGTCGCGACAGGGGCCTTCGCAACCATCATGACCTCTCACGATGGCGTGAGGTGGGCTGTCATTGCTCCCGGGAATCTTGATGCGTTGAACCCGATTAATGAAATTGACGCCGTAACGTACGGCAATGGTCGGTTCGTAGCTGTGGGGCAGTTACACGGTATCACTCTGACCTCGTCCGATGGTGTTTCCTGGACCAGCAGAACCTCCGGCACGCCAAGCGGCTTACGAGGCGTTGCTTTTGGCAACGGACTGTTTGTTGCGGTCGGGAGAAAGGGTGCCTTGGCGACTTCCCCTGACGGTGCCACCTGGACCGTCAGGACATCGGGCACTGCAAGCGACCTGATGGACGTCGTTTATGGAAGAGGTCAGTTTGTTGCCGTGGGGGAGCGAGGGACCACCCTCACTTCGTCCGATGGTGTTAAATGGATATGCTGGCCCTCGGGCACTCCTGACAACTTGAATGGAATTACCTTTGGGGAAAACCGGTTTGTCGCGGTTGGTGACAACAATACCATTCTCAAAAATTGAACCTCCAGAAGATTTGACCTACCCGGGGTCTGACATCCATACCTGGCTGCAGCGTCACATCCTTTATTGCAGTTTTTTCAGGCATTCGACGACGTGGATCAACCACCCTCAGTCGGTCCGAGATCTGTGCTGGCAGACATCATCGACTCTGGTGTAGTTCCGACGGTCAGGCTGACTGAGATCTTTCGCCAAGCTGCTTCGTCCCGGATCATTGTCAACGCACACCGAATCAACAAGGGTGATATGCCCCTGAAAGCCGAGGGGACAGAGCTTTCCGACTTCTACTTCATCCCGGCAGAGACTTCTGAGGAAATCTTCTCGAAGCTGGTGCAAGTGGTGACGCAGCATATCAGACGCAACTTATCCCCAAACGATTTGGTCTGGACCCACTGAAGGATGTCCAGATCCTGACGCCCATGAATCGTGGGGGACTTGGTGCTTGTTCCCTGAATGCCGAGCTGCAGAAGATCCTTAACGAGAAGAGCGAACCCAAGGTGATCCGGTTCGGGACCAGGTTTTTTCCCGGTGACAAGGTGCTCCAGACCGTCAACAACTACGAGAAGGAAGTCTACAACGGCGACATCGTGGTGATCGCAATTGTGGAACGATACAGCAATACGCCTATTACCGGATTGACGTGTGGCCGCACAACGCCTCTGACAAACCAGCATGAGGTCAGTGCCGAACGAACTGTTTCACCCCGGAGATGCACCGACGATTTGCCTAGATCATGCGCTTTACCGGTCCATGGAAGCTGGTATGGCACCCAGTCCTTACGATGGCCCATCTCTGGGATGCTATCAGGGGGAATCGCAACAGAAAATCGAAAAGAATATCAATTGTACCGCCGATTGCAGCGTGGTAAGGTAATCCGTAACTCAGGACGAATGGGGGGATCAGTGGGAATGCGGAATGACAAAAGCCTGTTATCGGCAGACGAGCTGCGCCGACATGCCGAGGAGCGATTGCGGGAAAGAACTGCGGATCAGCATTTACCTCGGACCGACGAAGTGACCCAGAGGCTCGTTCATGAGCTTGAGGTTCACCAGATTGAGCTGGAGATGCAGAACGAGGAGCTTCTTCAAGCTAGGGATACCGTTGATAGGACTTTGGACATATACACAGACCTCTACGATTTCGCCCCGGTCGGCTACTTCACCCTCGACCATGCTGGGACCATCAAAACGGTTAACCTTGGCGGTGCCAGCCTCTTTGGTTTTGAGCGTACCAGGCTACTTGACCGGAGTTTCGTGACTTTCGTTCAGTTCAAGGCACGACATATCTTTACCGATTTTCTGATGAAGGCGTTTGCACTGCAGGGCAAGATGTCCTGTGAGATGGCACTCACACCAGACGGAAAACATCCCCTTTATGTAAGGATCGAAGCCTTGGCAGATGCTTCAGGCAAGGAGTGCCGCATTGCGGTCCTCGACATTACAGATCGCAGGATTGCCGAGGCTGATCTCGCCGTGAAAAAACTGGAACTCGAAGAGATCAACAAAACTCTTGAGGTGCGCATTGCCGAAGCCGTTGAGGAACTTCGTCAGAAGGACCAGATGCTGATTCTGCAGGACCGCTTGTCCGTTATGGGCGAGATGATCAACAATATCGCCCAACAGTGGAACCAGCCACTGAACACACTAGGACTAATCGTCCAGCAACTGCCGTTCTACCATGATTCGGGAACATTAACCACTGAGTTACTTAGTGAAAATACCCAACAGGCCATGAAGCAAATCAAGCACATGTCGCGAACTATCAATGACTTCAGGAACCTATTCAAGGTTGACAAGGAAACGATTGCTTTCAGTGTTAACGAGGTGATCACGCATACCCTCTCCCTTGTAGAAAAGACGTTCGAAGACCAGACGATCACCATTTCTTTCCAGCCGGAAGGTAACCCGATGGCGACTGGCTTTCCCAATGAGTATTCTCAGGTGCTTCTGAATATCCTCTTGAACGCCCGAGACGCCTTAGTCGAGCACAAGGTGGTCGATGCCTTGATTTCTATCCGCTCGCTTGCAGAAGGAAAAAAGTCTGTCGTTACCATCACAGACAACGCCGGTGGTATCCCCAAGGAGATTATTGACAAACTGTTTGACGCGTACTTTTCCACCAAGGGAGACAAAGGGACTGGGATCGGATTGTTCATGTCGAAGGCTATCATAGAGAAAAGCATGGGCGGCAAGCTGACGGTGCGAAATGGCGGGTATGGTGCGGAGTTCCGAATTGAGATCTAGTCCCGATCCGAGAATCGGGTGGCCGTTGCCGTCAACAGCTGCAAAGCTTGGAATTAGCAACAGCATGAACAGGGCGATCAGAATCTATTTCAGGCGCATCAGCGACTCCTGTATAACTTTCTTCACATGGCGAAACTCGATCAGGTCCCTGGCGGAGTGCCACCTGCTGTCTTTCAGCTCACCGAAATTCCCTCACTGAAAGGACCTTATAAAATTAAATTAAAGTCAGCTGCTCCTGAATATCCTTCCTTCAGTGGGCTAACCGGAATGCAGCAGATCCGACTGCCGCAAAGGCAAGGCATGCGACTGTCGCAACACCGCAGACAATGCCAATTGTCCGGTGCATCTGCGTCTCCGGTCTTCGCTCACCGTACCCGAGCAGCATCCCCAGGATTATCCCGCTGAGAATTCCGCCACCATGGGCCCAGTTGTTAATACCCGGCACGATGAAGCCAAACAGGACGAGGCTGATAACCCAACCGCTGACCTCACGATAAACCACGGCACCGTAGGTACCGCCTCTCGTTTTTCCGAAGTAGAGAAGCGACCCGATCAAGGCGCATACGGCAGCGGATGCGCCTATAGTAAAGGGTACTCCTGCTAGATAGGAGACGATGTAGCCACCGACCCCACCGACGGTGTAAATAGTGAACATCCTGCTGGCGCCGTATTCCTGGCTCACCCACGGTGCGATTTGACGGAAGGCCATGAGGTTAAAGGCTATGTGTAACAGCCCGCCATGCAGGTAGTTTGCGCTGAGTAGCGACCAATAGCGGCCATACTCGTCTATAGGCACGGTCCCTGTTGCTCCGAGCAGTAGCAGGCTGGACTGCCCGGGTGACAATAAGCCGAGCGGATTGAGTGTAAAGGAATGATTTCTGGTAATGATAAGCGAGAAAATATAAAAGATTACGTTGGCAATGAGGATCGCCTGCACCGGCCAATCATTACCCAGTGAACCCCGCGTCCAAGCTAAGGCCTTCCACCAGGGGTTTGCACGGGACGTTCCGCACCATGAGCAGGCTGTCTCTTCACTGCCGATAAGCTGCCTGCAATGTGGGCAAAGAATGGCTCTACTAGTCATTGGGTTACCTCCTGAAAAGCGCGAGTGCCCTTTGGTAGACATTCTCTAGGGTAAACCCGTATTCCCGAAGTACGATCTCACCAGGAGCCGAAGCTCCGAATTGCTCCACTGCCAGGATATCTCCGCCGGTTCCCAGATAGCGGTGCCAGCCCTGTGGAGAACCAGCCTCGATAGCCAGTCTCTTCGTCACCTGCGGCGGGAAAACCGAATCACGGTACCCCTGCGGCTGCCTATCGAAAAGCTTCCAGCATGGCATTGACACAACGTTGGCACGGACATCCCGCTTGGCGAGTTCGTCCTTTGTCGCCAGCGCCAGATGGAGCTCCGAGCCTGTGGCGATCAGAATGAGATCGGGCGTTCCTCCTGCAGACTCGTCAACAACGTATGCCCCGCGTCTGAGTCCATCGGCCGGGGCATAGTGATTGCGGTCCAGGGTGGGGATATCCTGACGAGACAAGACGAGTGCCACCGGACCGGCACTTTCGAGCGCTACCTGCCAGGCCACGGCTGTTTCGTTGGCGTCGCTGGGACGGATGACCAGAAGCTCTGGTATCGCCCGAAGCGCGGCCAGCTGTTCGACCGGCTGATGGGTTGGGCCGTCTTCCCCCAGCCCAATGCTGTCATGTGTGAAGACGTGGATGACGTGGAGTCCCATGAGCGCTGCCAGCCGCAGCGATGGGCGCAGATAATCGGAGAAGGTGAAAAAGGTGGCGCCGAAGGGAATAAGCCCGCCGTGGGCGGCCATACCATTTAGGGCTGCAGCCATGGCATGCTCGCGAACGCCAAAATGGAAATTGCGCCCTGCATACCCCCACTCTCCGCCGACCTTACCCTGCCGATCGACGGGCTGAATTCCGGGACTTTCGAAGTCTCCCAAACCCTTGAGAGCGGTATGGGTCGACGGATCGAGATCCGCGGAGCCGCCGACGAGTGCGGTAATCCGCGTAGCGACCGCGTTCATCACTTGTCCGGAAGCGACCCGGCTCGCCATGCCTTTGGGGTCGGCGGGAAAATAGGGGATGTCTGCGTCCCATCCTTCTGGTAGGCTCCCTTCCATGGCTCGGCGGAACTCCTGGGCAGGTTCTGGGTACTCATGAGCATAGGCGGACAGCAGGGCGTCCCACTTTTCTTCAGCCTCCTTTCCCCTTGGCAGCGCCTGGCGGAATTGACGCAGGGCTCCCTCCGGAATATGAAATTTCGGTCCTGCCGGCCATCCCAGGTTTTCCTTGGTAAGAAGCACTTCCTCCTCTCCCAGCGGTGAGCCGTGCGCCTCGAAGGTGTCCTGTTTGTGAGGTGAGCCAAAGCCGATGTGGGTTCGGACCATAATGATGGAGGGCCTATCGGCAGTTGCCCGAGCCAAAACCAGGGCGTCATAAAGCGCTTCCAAATTGTTGCCGTCTGTCACCGTCTGCACGTGCCATCCATATGCCGCGAATCTTTGGGCCCGGTCTTCGGTAAAGGTGAGGTCAGTTGTCGCAGAAAGGGTGATGCGGTTGTCATCGTAGAAATATATCAACTTGCCGAGTTGCAGGTGGCCGGCGAGCGAGGCTGCCTCAGCTGCAACACCCTCCATGAGATCGCCGTCGCTTACAAGCCCATAGGTGAAGTGGTCAATTATATTGAAGCCGGGGCGATTATAACGGGCAGCGAGGTGTGCCTCGGCCATGGCCATTCCCACGCCATTGCCGAAACCCTGGCCGAGGGGGCCGGTGGTTATCTCGACTCCTGGGGTATGTCCGCGTTCGGGATGCCCTGGTGTTTTGCTCTGCCACTGCCGGAATTGTCTGATCTCATCCAGTGGCAGGTCGTAGCCGGTCAGGTGGAGCAGGCTGTATAGGAGCATCGAGGCATGGCCGGCGGAGAGCACGAAGCGATCCCGGTTGAACCAGTCGGGGTTTGCCGGATTGTGGCTGAGAAAGCGATCCCAGAGGATGTAAGCCATGGGAGCCGCGCCCATCGGCATTCCTGGGTGACCGCTGTTGGCCTTCTGCACTGCATCGATCGAGAGGAAGCGAATCGTGTTGATGCAGAGTTTATCAACGCCAGAGGGGGAGAAGGTACCCTGTGAACTGGTTTCCATGCTGCCTCCGTTACTTAAAGGTTGCCACCGGAACCGAAAAAAGTAGGTCGGTCCGGGTTGCGGATTACTTTTTCACCAACAAGATGGAACAAGGCATCTTGCGCACTATGGCGTCGTTCTCTCCCCCAAAGAGGGCATGTTCAAGACGTCCCTCTTCATGGGCGCTCACAAGGATCAGATCGATCTTCTCTTCTTCAACAACTTTTACAATCTCCTGTATCGGATCACCATCGCTGACCAATTCCTTTATCGGTAAGCCACCCTGTATCTCTCGTTTGATGAATTTATCCAACCGTTCTTCAGCTTCCTGGTGACTGTTCATGTAAATTCTGTACTGCTCACCGGGAAGCTGCCCTGGTGCGTTTACAGCCATCATATCGACGGGATTGGAAACAAGATGCAGAACCAGGAGTTTCGCATCGTACTTACGAGCCAGCGAGATGCCAAATTTAATGGCTTTCAGGCTGTACGGGATCATTCTGCTGATGACGAGAATGTTTCGGAAGTTTTCCATGAGTTCCTCCCTTTCAAAATGAAAATGCTGTTGTCGTTCATTCAGGATGCAGCTTGCATGCCCTTTGGCAAAAGCGGAGCGTGAACGGCCCAAGACCTCACCCAATTGCTTTTACTTCAAGGAAGTTGCGGGTATACGGTTGGCTACGGAACAGCAAGCCCACTGTGAGTAGAGAGGCCGAGTCGTTTGTATGCCATCATATTTGGCGTTTGCGCCACATGTGACGGATAGAGTGGCGAATTCTTAAGCCACCCGACTCAGTCTCTTTCCGTTATACCTTGTACAATCGGAATTTTAGACTCTCAACACCTGCAGATTTTGCCCGGCACGTTAGTTGCTCAATTCATTCTAAGCTGACTGCAAATTGTCAAGCAGAGCCGCGATCCTTTTTGGGGTTATTCATTAAGTGACGACTACGAGTTTCTGTCTGGAGTTTGCCAAAGGCTGAACCCTCAGGGAGTGATCTTGATAATTCTAACGGGTCTGGTATAATTTGCAATTAATTAAAATATCTCATATTTTTCGGACTGGCTAACGGAGATAATAATCATGAAAAACAGAAAATGCCTGATAACTACCATTGCAGTCATCATTTCATGTGGCGCGGTGCCCTCTTGGGGAGTGACGTTAGCCCAAGCACTACAAACAGATTCCGGCGTCCCGTACAAGAGTGTTACCCCGCTGGAAGAATCCACTATAGACAGAACTGCGATTGTCGCCCTACGACAGATTTCGCAGGCACGCTCCGACATTCATCGCAGAGATTTAGCAAGCGCCAGGCGAGACCTGGCCGAGGCCGATCGGCTGATAGAAACCATAAGGGATAACCTTTCGACGGCATCGTCAAAAAACCTCATCCAGGTCGCTCGCAGGCACCTTGAGTACGAACCGGCTCGGCAGGTAATGCATGACTTGCCGCCGATATATTCTTCCCTGGAAATGATATCCGTGTATCTCCCGACCGATAAGGCAAAGTTGCATGTCGACAGGGCGAAGGGTTATCTGGAACGAAATGACAAACGCGGAGCGGATAAGGAGTTGGCCCTAGCCGATAACTCGATGATTATCATAGAAATTGAACTCCCGCTGCTCAAGTCGCAGCAATACATAAAGAAGGCACAGGGTTACTTGGCAGCAAGGAATGCCGGGAAGGCGGAAGTGGCACTTCAGTCTGCGGAGCAAAGGGTGATGACGCTCTACACCGGTGTGCATTCCCCCCTGTTCCAGGCAAACCGGAGTATCTGGATGGCGGTACGCAATTATCCTGCTGCAGGAAAAGCCGATACCGGGCACAACCTAGAACAGGCCCGAGTCTACCTTGGCCAGATAACGGCCGAAAGGAGTCCATTGGAAAAGGAAGAAGCCGGCAAACTATCGAAAGAAATCGACGGAATGGAGAAGAAGTTGGCGGACGAGGGAAAGGTTGCGGAATCGGATTTGAAAGCGGTCTGGGAAAAGAGCGCGGCCCTTACCGAGCGCTCTGCTGCATACCTTTCAGCGGATCTGTCTGAATCGAAAACAAGCTTGAGGGGGGATAACAATCTGATCGAGGCCAAGCTGCATGTGGCATATGCTGAAACCTACCAGCTAACCACGGCCGAACCCGGCAAGGCGGCGAGGGAACTCGAAATGGCGCAATCCTACCTCCAGAAGGCGGCGGACAGTCATCTGGCTGGACCGGCAGACCGCAAGAAAATTAGGAGAATTGGCAATGTTCTCCTGGCACTGAAATCATACCCCGAAAAAAGTGATGCTGAGGTTCGGGATCGTTATGACACCGTCAAAGATGAGATGGGCGAGCTGATCAAGAAGATGTAGCTAAAGACACTGGGGACACCGGATACATTGGCGCAGGCTTATTGTAATATCACACTCAGCCCAAGGAGATACACCATGTCAGAGCAAAACGCAGTGGTAGGGATTTTCAAATCCCACATCGACGCAGAAACGAGCATCAAAGAACTCCAGCAAGCCGGGTTCGACATGAAGAAACTGTCCATCGTGGGCAAGGACTATCATCCCGAGGAGCACGTCGTCGGCTACTACAACGCCGGAGACCGCATGCAGGTCTGGGGCAAACTTGGGGCCTATTGGGGCGGCTTTTGGGGCTTGCTGTTTGGTTCAGCCCTTTTCGTTATCCCGGGCATCGGCCCGCTGTTCGTGTTCGGCCCGCTTGTCGGTTGGATTGTCGGTGCGCTGGAAGGCGCAGTGGTGGTAGGCGGGCTGAGCGCCCTGGCCGCCGCGCTATTCAGCATCGGCATACCTAATGACAGTATCGTGCAGTACGAGACGGCGGTAAAATCTTCAAAGTTCCTGGTAATCGCCCACGGCACGGCAGGCCAAGTAGCTCAGGCCAAGAGCATCCTCGAGACGGCTGGCGCGACACAGGTGGACGTCCATGCAGGAATACGCGGCGACATCGCGGGTTAGATCCCTCGTCCTATTCGGTCTTCTGGTGGGCTGGTTATGACAACGGGAAGAGGAAACATGATGCGCATCGGTATCGCAGCAGACCATGGCGGATTTGAGCTGAAAGTACAACTGGCGGATGCCCTCAAGGCCTCGGGATTCGAAGTGATGGACTTCGGCGCCCATCGACTGATCACAGGAGATGATTACCCGGATTTTGTGGTGCCACTGGCCAAGGCCGTAGCGAATGGTGAAATCGACCGAGGCCTGGCTATTTGCGGCAGCGGGGTAGGGGCCAGCGTTGCGGCCAACAAGGTGCCCGGCGTGCGCGCAGCGTTGATCACTGATTCTTTCTCCGCTCATCAGGGGGTAGAGGACGATGACATGAACGTTATGTGTCTAGGCGGACAGGTAACCGGATTTGCCTTGTCCTGGGATCTGGTCCAGATTTTTCTAAATGCACATTTCAAGGAGGATGAACGGTTCAAACGCCGCCTCGCGAAAGTGGCAATCGTGGAAAGAGAGGGTAAGACTTGATATTAACTTAGTTTGGTGCGTGGGCGTCTAAGCATGGGGAGCCATTGGCGAAATTACGGATGGGTCCTAAATGTAGCTCCAAAGTTTATCTCAACTGCCAGGGCGTTAGTCGCAGAAAATAGCAAAAGGGGAGAGCAGGAACCATGTCAGTTTCCAAAAGCACAACGCCGCTTACCCAGAGCACGTCCTGGCGGGCGCTGGAGCATCACTTCCAGAAGATAAAAGACGTCCAACTGCTGCAGCTCTTTGCCGACGATCAGCAGCGCGGTGAGCGTTACGCAATTAAGGCTGCCGGACTCTATTTCGACTACTCGAAAAACCACATCACTGATGAAACCATACGGCTACTTTTGGACCTGGCTGAAACCAGCGGCTTGCGCCAACGGATCGACGCCATGTTTGCCGGAGTGAAGATCAATGCCACGGAAAATCGGGCCGTACTCCATGTGGCATTGCGTGCGCCGCGGGAGCAGAAGATTGCCATTGACGGCGAAAACGTGGTGCCCGGGGTCCACCAGGTCCTCGACAGGATGTCTGACTTCGCCGACCGTGTCCGCGGCGGCGCATGGCTGGGGCACACCGGCAAGCGAATACGCAGCGTCGTCAACATCGGCATCGGCGGCTCAGATCTCGGTCCGGTGATGGCTTACGAAGCGCTGCGCCACTACAGCTTGCGTGACTTGGCCTTTCGATTCGTCTCTAACGCGGACGGCACCGACTTCGCAGAGGCGACACGGGACCTTGACCCTGCGGAGACCCTCTTCATCATTTCCTCGAAGACTTTCACCACTTTGGAGACGATGACCAATGCGCGTTCCGCCCGCCGATGGGCGCTCCGGACGCTTCGTGACGAGGCTGCCGTTGCCCGGCACTTCGTCGCCGTATCGACCAATGCCGAGGAAGTGGCGAAGTTCGGCATCGACACCGCGAACATGTTCGGATTCTGGGACTGGGTCGGCGGACGCTATTCAATGGACTCGGCCATCGGGCTTTCGACCATGATCGCCATCGGCCCCGAGAACTT
>Ga0209123_1000997_pt1 | contig 30862 bp, 28 predicted proteins | sample BarGraIncu00431A_FD_184500 | JGI IMG/M metagenome (GOLD analysis project Ga0209123, IMG submission 184500) | Arctic peat soil microbial communities from Barrow, Alaska, USA - Barrow Graham LP Incubations 004-31A (SPAdes) (version 2) | ecosystem: Environmental > Terrestrial > Soil > Wetlands >... | reverse complement strand
CGATCTGTGATGCGGTATTTCTGAATCATTTCCAGCATTGCAGTCGGCGTGAATTTCTCGTGGTCGTAAACAAAAACACATGCGCCCACAATCCATTGTCCGTACAATTTTCCCCAAACGGCTTTCAACCATCCGGTGTCGGCAATGGTTAGGTGAATACTTTCTTCATGCAGATTGTGCCAGTATTTAGCTGTAACAATGTGCGCCAACGGATATACATAATCTAATGTCACCATTTTTGGATTTCCCGTTGTACCGGAAGTGAAACTGATTATCATTATATCATCGTTGGTGTTGGCATTCTCCACTTTGGTAAATGGAGCTGCATTTTCAATTCCGGTATGGAAATCATTCCAATTTTCAGGCACAATAGGGCCGACAGAAATCAGCAACTCTACAGTTGGCGATTCCGGCATCGAATCGTTGATATGATTGATAATGGTTTCTTCACCCACGGCAACAACGGCTTTAATATCGGCGGCATTATTACGGTAAATGAGATCTTTTTTGGTCAGTAAATGGGTGGCGGGAATAATCACTGCACCGATTTTGTGTAATGCAATAATTGTAAACCAGAATTCATACCGACGTTTCAGAATCGCCATTACAATGTCGCCTTTTTTGATGCCAAGGCTCTGAAAATACGAAGCAGTTTGGTCGCTGTATTTCTTTATTTCACCAAAGGAAAATTCGCGACATTCGCCCTGGTCGTTTGTCCAAAGCAAGGCTTTCTTGTTTGGTTCTTTAGCTGCCCAGTCGTCAACAACGTCGTATGCAAAGTTGAAATTTTCGGGAACCAGTAGTTTGTAGTTTGCTTTGAAATCCTCAAAGTCGGTGAATTGGGTTTGTTGAAGAAATTTTTCTAACATAAGTTGATATTTTGAGGACACATATGTTCACATTGTTGAACACATAGCATCACATAGATTTTTATTGATTATTTAAAGGTTACATTTGCAAAAAATAGTTTATTCTTTTGTTAATTTGGCGTATTCTTTGGTTACAAAAGTTTGTTGACCTTCATAAAATATATTAGTACAATGAAAGTTTATCAAAATTCCTTTAGGCTTTTTCATTAATCTTAAATGTGTATTAATTTGCAGTCTATTAATATCTGAGATTTCTTTGACAGCTTTCAGCTCAACAATTACTAAATCCTCTACAAGTAAATCCAAGCGAAATCCTCTATCTACAAATAATTCCCTAAAAGTTATTGGCACATCTAATTTAGATTCTACTTTATAGCCTTTTTGCTTTAAGAGGAAAATCATGCATTTTTCATATGCGCTTTCTAATAGTCCGGGACCAAGCTCTTTATGAATTTCAATTGCACAACCTATTATTTCATGAACTATGTGATCTATGTATTTCTGAGTGATAATTTTGTCTATAAAACAAATATTTAATCACATAGTAATCATAGGTATATAGTTACACATAGAAATTTTGAATTATTAAAGATATTAAACTATGTGGTTCTATGTCACTATACGTCGCTATCTGTGAGAAAACAATGCGATATTTAAATTATTATTGCCAAAAACTTCACTTTATTTCCACCGAGAGCTATCATTCCATGCGGTTTTGATGAATCGAAATAAATACTGTCACCTTCGTAAAGTGCAATATCATTTCCGGCAATGTGCAGTTGCATGGTTCCTTCGAGTATTAAAATAAATTCTTGTCCTATGTGGGAATTTAAAAGCAAAGGGTGGTCTGTTGGCTCAACGATCACTTCAAAAGGTTCGGCTTTGGCAAATCTGAAACCTGATGCCAACGCCTGATATTTATATGATTTAGTACGTTCTACACTTACTCCGGTTCCTTTCCGGGTTACATAATATACCAGTGAATGTGGATCGCCACCGGAAATCAAAGCAGTGGTTTCTACTCCAAAAGTCTGGGCCAGATCGCAAATAAAACTCATTGGAATATCCGAATTTCCCGATTCGTATTTTTCGTAATCACTCAGACTGACATCGCATTTCGATGCCACTTCCCCGGTTGATAAATTCAACGCATCGCGTAATCCGCGAAGCCGTTCGGCAATTTGTTTGATTTGTGTGTTCATAGTAAATAATTATTGAATCGAAATTTAGTTTAATCTTTAATGCAACGAATCGATAATCCATTTTGCTTGACACCACTTTCGGTAACAATTTGTCCCGAAGTATTTATCAAAGACACTTTCCAGGCATTGTTTGTATCAACTTCAGAATCCGACCACCATTGTCCATCGGTTCCAATACCATAAAATCCGTAAACATTATTTTTTAATGCAATATATCCACCCGGCAGCGCGTTGAAACCACTCGTATTAGTTGCTCCGGCGTAAGTTCCTGTCCAATGTGTATTTCCTGTTTCTTTTAATAAATCACCAACAATGCTAGCAGTTCCTAAATAAGTTATCAGTGTTGTCCACTCAGTTTTTGAAGGTACATGCCAGCCGGTAGGAGCAATATTTCTTGAATCACTCACAACTGACCAATTGTAAAGATTCCCATATGTTCCTTTATTTATAGAACTATTGCTATAACTACAATAAGCTGTAGATGTTAAGCCAGACCAAGAAGTTGGATCGGTGACATTGGTAATTATATTTCCATTCCGAAACTTTGTTACTTTTAAATTTTCAGCCATCCAAACCTGACCCCCTATAGTTACTGTATGATAGGTATTGCCATCATAATCCGCTAACAATGTTGTAAATGTCAACTCATTTCCATAAGCAGTTCCACTTTTGTTAGTCGCATAACAGCGCACATAATACGTTGTTTGCATTGCTAATCCAGTCATAGCAACAGAAAAATTTCCGGTACCTGCAATTGTAGTATCTTTACTATTCTTAATAGTTGGATTGGGTTTAGTGTTCCAACAAACCCCACGTTTACTAACTGCAGAGCCCGGATTAGAAGGAACATTTCCCCAACAAGTTGCAGAGGTAGCAGTTATAGCAGTTAAGCTTTTTGTTTGAACAACAGGAACTAATGATGGGTCAACACAACTATTTGTAAGCATCAAGATAAATAGGGTCAATAAAAGAGGAATTCGAGACTTATTCATTTATATATTTTTTATAGTTAATAAATTATTATAAGAAAGTTCTGTTATTTCAGATGCGAAGCCTTTAATCCTTTAATCACCGCATTGGTAAATCCATGTGCTTCCATTTCATTCAAACCCTTAATGGTAATACCGCCCGGTGTAGTTACTTTGTCAATTTCCATTTCGGGATGTGAATTGTTTGCTTCCAATAAATCAATTGCTCCACGCAAAGTCTGAATAACAACTTCTTTAGCAACATTTGGATAAATGCCCATCTCCACACCGCCTTCTGTAGCTGCACGGATATACCGAAAAGCATACGCAATTCCGCATGAAGACAATGACATAAAAGCATTTAGCTGTATTTCCGGAACAAGAAATGCTTTGCCTAGTTCGGCAAACAATGAAACAATCAGATTTTCCTGTTCTTTTGAAGCGTTGAATGATGAAATGGTAGAAACGCTTTGGAGTACGTCGATGGCAGTATTTGGAATAACTCGGAAAAGTGTCGCTTCCGCATTAAAAAGCGTTGCAAGTTTTGAAAAATCAACACCTGCTGCAATGGAAACGATAATTTGTGATTTGAAATCCACCAAATTTTCAATTTCTTCCGAGATAATTTCAACTAACCAGGGTTTTACAGCCAGAATGATAATATCAGCATCTTTAATAATTTCTCGATTAGAATCACTTACGGTAATTTCGGGATTATAAGATTTAATGGCATATAAATTAGGTTGATTAACATCGCTTACGCGAATGTTTTTAGATTGAACGAGCATTCCTTTCGAAAGTCCGCGGGCAATAGCACCGCCCATGTTTCCTGCTCCGATAATAGCAATTTGTAGATTGGTTGTTTCCATAATGATAAACACCTAAGTTCCCCGTAGGAGATTTTATTTAGTTAAATGATCACTTTTAAAATTAATTGACAAAGATATAATAACTAATTCAAAATACATAGTTCACAATTGAAAATTCTTTAAGTCCTCAATGGGATCGGTATAATTTGAAACCTCAATATAATTCAATTTCCAAATTAAAGCTAAAAGATTAGCAAACAATATTGTCAAGATGTTTTCATAGGCTAATAAATTGTCAGTTCAAGCAAACATACAAAACATATGCAGTACAATTCGTTAATACAATGTAATTTTACCAATAAAGTTAGTTAGGAATGCTCTATTTTATGTATTTTTGCAAGTTAAAATACAATAGAATCAGCTTTTTAAAGTTTAATTATCAGGCAACAACAAAAACACAAAGAAATCAAAAATTGAACTTTACATACTCTGCCCTTTGAAAAATATTTCCGGACATACCATCTGCCTCTTGATTCTGATAACTCTTGTCAGTGGTTGCTCAATAAAAAAAAATACCTGGAGTTCCCGTACCTATCAAGCCATTAATACCCGGTTTAATGTTTATTTCAACGGTTATGTAAGTTACAATGAAGGACTAAGAAACATACAGAAAAGCAATAAAGAAGATTATTCGGTTGTTATTCCAATGTATCCCATAAGCCATCATTCCAACGCTGCGTCAGCTATTTCAAATATGGATCTGACTATTGAAAAGTGTAGGAAAGCCATTAAATTACATTCAATTAAAGTTAAACCAGATAAGGACTATAAAAAGGCAAATTTGCCGGAATACAAACTATACTATAATCAGGAAGAATTTAATCCGGCATTGAGTGATGCCTGGTTGCTACTTGGAAAAGCAGAATTTCATAAGAGTGACTTTTTGGGATCGGTTGGAACATTCACCTATATTATGCGGCATTACTCCACAGACAAAAACATGGAAGCAGTTTGTCAATTATGGATTGCACGAGCATACGGTGAAATGGGATGGACTTACGAGGCTGAACAAATGATTTCTAAAATTGTACAAGACAAACTGAATCGCTCGAATATTGGACTTTATGCATCTGTCAATGCTGATTTACTCTTAAAGAAGCATCAATACAAAGAAGCAATTCCTTTTTTGGAACTGGCATTATCAAAAGAAACAGATTCAAACTTACAACAACGCTTTGGATATATTCTGGCTCAAATTTATCATTTAACAAATGACGATAAATCATCATATACCGCATATAGCAAGGTTATTAAATCTAATCCTCCTTACGAAATGGATTTTAATGCCAGAATCAACAGAGCTCAATTGGACGAAGGAAACGTACTGAATGTCAGGAAAGAATTAAACGGCATGTTAAAGAATAGAACTAACAAGGATTATTTGGATCAGATCTATTTTGCATTGGGCAATACTTACCTTCACCATGCCGACACGATAAAAGCAATTGAAAATTACAAACTTTCAGTCGAAAAAAGCTCCAGAAAAGGAATTGATAAAGCTACCACATTGATTACACTTGGCGATATTTATTATGTAAAGCGTAATTATGTGCTTGCACAACCGTGTTATGAGGAAGCAGGAAAAATTTTTACGAAGGAAAATGAGGACTATTTTAGAGTAACAAAAAGAGCCGACCAGCTTAATGACTTGGTAACACAAAATAATATAGTTGTTTTACAAGATAGTTTACAACGTTTATCTGCTATGACTGAAAGTCAGCGCGAAGAAGTGGTAAAAAAAATCATGGCAAAACTTGTTTCAGACGAACTAGAAGCTTCCAATAAAGCTTTGAAAGAAAAACAATCGCTTAATTTTGACGACAACTTTAGTCCAATGCAACAAATTGGACGTGGGAATCCGGGACAATCCGGCGATTGGTATTTTTATAATATCGATATTGTACGAAGCGGGGAAACAGAATTTATAAAGAAATGGGGAAACAGGAAATTAGAAGATAACTGGCGAAGAACAAACAAATCAGCTTCACTCTTTGTGGAAGATAATTTAAAACAAAAAATTGCAAAAGATTCTACAGATACTACTTCAACATCTAAATCGTTGGCAGACAATAAAAAACCGGAATTTTATCTGAAACAAATACCTGTAACAGCAGCTCAACTGTCTAAGTCAACTGCAGAAATTGGGACAGCCTTGTTTAACATGGGACTTATTTATAAAGATAAAATTGAAGATATTCCAATGGCAATAAGCACTTTCGAAAAGTTCATACGTCGTTTCCCAAGCGACAAATTGATAGTTGATGCGTATTACTATTTGTATTTGATGTACTCTAAAAATGGCAATTCCTCTGAAGCCGATTTATACAGGACCAAAATCATATCTGAATTTCCGGGGACTAAATATCAAAAAATTCTTTCGCAACCTGATTACACAGAGCAGATTGAGCGTATGTATCTGGAACAGGATTCGATTTACAACATCACCTATAAAGCGTTCAATGAAAGTGATTTTGCAACAGTATTTAAACATGTTGCATTTATTAAACAAAATTATCCATTATCACCATTGATGCCAAAGTTCCTTTTTCTGAATGCTCTGAGCATTGGCAAAAAAGAATCGCAAGAAAAGTTTAAAAGCGCACTAACAGATTTAGTGACTACTTATCCGGAAAGTGATGTAAGTGCTATGGCAAAGGATATTCTGGCTCTGATAAAACAAGGTCAGGAAACTAAAAACGGTACATCAAGCGGTTCGTTGTTGTCGAGACGGGATGAAAATACAAAAAATGAAATCAATGAAATAGTACCGCAACAATTTTCAACAAACCAACTTTCAAAACATAGGTTAATGTTGATTGGCACGATAGATCGCGAGAAAATGAACAAATTGCTTTACAACATTGCTTCGTTTAACTTTTCACGATTCATGATTAAAGATTTTGATTTAGTGATTTCTAAACTTGATAGCGTTCAAAACGTTTTATCAATAACCAACTTTGAAACTTATGATGAAGCCTCGTGGTATGTGAATTCTTTGAATATGGACGCTTCACTTACAGAATTACTGAATCAATATCAAATGCAAAAAGTTATTATATCTGAAGATAATTATGTGTTAATTAGAACAGCTTTCAGCTTGGGTGATTATCTGGCATTTCAAACTAAACAATCAGGAAAAGTGAAAGATTCTCAAATAGCTGTTAAAGCGAAAATCAAAAACTCTCAATCTGAATTGCTTTTTAAACCTGAGAATAACCAAATTCAAAAGCAAGCTCAAAATACCGAAAATAAAACTGATATTAAAACAAGAGAAATTAAAACTTTAAAGCCAGATCAGAAATCTGCAATACAAAAAACTGACACAATTGTGAAAAAGGTTGAGCCTTTTTCAACACCTGTAGTAATTGAACCTAAACAACCGGAAGTGCCATTATTCAAAGGTTTATATGGATACGTTGCAAATGAACCTCATTTTATTGCAATTTATATAGTTTCCGGAACTATTGATTTTGCAAAAACAAAAGCTGCATTTGACACTTATAATTCTCTAAATTATGGAATTATGAATCTCAAAGTATCTTTAGAAACAATTGGAAAACAACAAGTTATTATAATTGGAAGTTTGACTGATGCTTCAATCGCAAAATCGTATTTATTGCGCATAGTAAAAGAAAAGAATTTATTTGAAGGATTAAAAGGCTCAACTTATCGAAATTTACTTGGTTCAAGAAAAAATCTAAATGTTGCAATTCAACAAAATAAGCTTGACGTGTACTTTGAGTTTATGCAGGAGTATTATTTGAAATAGGATGAGTGGTTAATTTGTTTATTGAGTTGATTGGATTGGGTAAATACCGGATTTTAAAATTAAAAACTTACGAACTATGAAAAAAGACCGAATACTTTGGGCTGATGATGAAATGGATTTATTACATCCATATATTCTTTTTCTGGAAGAAAAGGGTTATGAAGTTATAACAACTACAAATGGAAAAGATGCCATTGAACTTTGTCAAAAAGAGACATTTGATATCATTTTCTTAGACGAAAATATGCCCGGTTTGAGTGGTCTGGAAACATTGGCATTGATTAAAGAGATTGATCAAAATGTGCCTATGGTAATGATTACTAAAAGTGAAGAAGAAAATATCATGAATATGGCAATTGGGAGTAAAATAGCCGATTACCTTACAAAACCGGTTAATCCGAGCCAGATCTTACTCACAATCAAGAAGAATATTCATAAACGCGAAATTGTTACCGAGCATACAACTTCCACTTATCAATCTGAATTCGGCCGAATTGGAATGCAAATTAACGATTCACTAACTTACGAAGATTGGGTTGAAGTATACAAAAAGCTTGTTTACTGGGAATTAGAATTGGCTGAAACCGATAATGGAATGGACGAAATGCTTAAAATGCAAAAAACAGAAGCCAATAGTACATTTACAAAATTCATTAGAAAAAATTACGTTGAATGGTTTGAACGCCCTGAAAACAGGCCGTTAATGAGTCCCGATTTATTTAAAACTAAAGTATTTCCATTACTCGATCAGGGAGATAAAGTTTTTTTTATTTTGGTTGATAATTTTCGTTACGATCAATGGAAATTAATACGTGAATTACTAAGTGATTTTTATCAGTTTAGTGAAGAAGAACTCTATTGCAGCATATTACCTACAGCCACTCAATATGCCAGAAATGCGATATTCTCAGGACTTATGCCACTTCAGATTCAACAAATGTTCCCTGATTTATGGGTCGAAGAAGAGGATGAAGAAGGCAAGAATCTGAATGAAAGAGACTTGATACAGACCATGTTTAATCGCTACAGAAAAAATTATACATTTTCTTACCATAAAATAAATGATTCAAATTCATGTGAACGGTTAATTGATCAACTTCCGAGAATTGATGGTAATAATTTGAATGTGTGCGTTTTGAATTTTATTGATATGCTTTCTCACGCCAGAACTGAATCAAAAATGATGCGCGAACTTGCCAATGATGCCGATGCATATCGTTCGTTGACGCTTTCGTGGTTCAGACATTCACCAACTTATGAACTTTTTAAAGCTATAGCCCTGCGAGGATATAAAGTTATTTTTACAACCGACCATGGTACAATTCAGGTTGATAATGCAATTAAAGTGGTGGGTGACAAGAATGTAAATGTCAATCTGCGATATAAAGTAGGAAAAAATCTATCTTACAACAAAAAAGAAGTTTTTGAAATAACCCAACCTTCAAAAATAGGATTACCAAGTCCAAATGTGAGTTCAACGTACATTTTTGCGTTCAACGATAATTTCTTTGCATATCCAAATAATTATAATCATTATGTGAGTTATTATAAAAACACCTTCCAACACGGTGGAATTTCCCTGGAAGAGATGCTTATACCATTAATTCTTATGCAACCAAAATAAAATGAAAACTTATACCAATGTAAAAGACCTCGGCAAACTACAAGAGGCAATAAATGAAGCGCTGGAAATAAAGAAAAACAGGTATGCCTATAAACATATCGGTGAAAACAAAACCTTACTCATGGTTTTCTTTAATTCGAGTTTGCGAACCCGTTTGAGTACACAAAAAGCAGGAATGAACCTGGGAATGAATACTATGGTGCTTGATATAAATCAGGGTGCTTGGAAGCTCGAAACCGAACGGGGAGTAATTATGGATGGTGACAAGCCGGAACATATTTTGGAAGCTATTCCGGTAATGGCTTGTTATTGCGACGTTATCGGAGTTCGTGCCTTTGCTGGTTTGGAAGATAAAGTGTTCGATTATCAGGAAACCATTATTAATCAATTTATACAATATTCAGGTAAACCTGTTTTCAGTATGGAAGCGGCTACAGGTCATCCATTACAAGCATTTGCCGACTTGATTACCATCGAAGAGTACAAAAAAACAGCTCGTCCAAAAGTGGTTTTGACTTGGGCGCCACATCCAAAAGCTTTGCCGCAGGCCGTTCCCAACTCATTTGCAGATTTCATGAACGAAGCCGATGTCGATTTCGTAATTACACATCCCGAAGGGTATGAACTGGCTCCTCAATTTGTACGTGGTGCACGTGTTGAATATGACCAAATGAAAGCATTTGAAGGAGCTGACTTCATCTATGCAAAAAACTGGTCGGCATTTCAGGATCCGAATTATGGAAAAATCCTTAGCACTGACAGAAACTGGACAGTAAGCGACAGGCAAATGGCCGTGACAAACAATGCTCATTTTATGCATTGTTTGCCCGTTCGTCGCAATATGATTGTCACCGACGAAGTAATCGAAAGCGCTCAATCCATAGTTATACCAGAAGCAGCCAATCGCGAAATTTCAGCTCAAGTAGTTATTAAACGTTTATTAGAAAGTATTTAAAAAACAATGAATTTAGAAACAGTTATCGCTTCCATTAGAAACGTACCTGATTTTCCAAAACCTGGGATTATGTTCAAGGATATCACCACAGCAATGAAAGATGCTGAAGTATTGAAATTTATCACTGATGAACTTTACGAATATTATAAAGATAAAGGAATAACCAAAGTAGTAGGTGTTGAAAGTCGTGGTTTTGTGTTGGGAAGTATTTTGGCTTATAAATTAGGAGCCGGATTTGTATTGCTTCGTAAGCCGGGAAAACTTCCGGCTGAAACTTTTAAAGTAGATTATGAATTAGAATATGGAACTGATTCACTCGAAATTCATAAAGATGCGATTGATGAAAAAGATGTTGTTTTACTACATGATGATTTATTGGCAACAGGTGGAAGTGCCAATGCAGCATTAGAATTACTTTCTAAGTTTTCACACAATTCCGTTTATGTTAGTTTTCTGATTGAACTTACTTTTTTAAATGGCCGGTCGCGATTAAACGGAGCAAAAGATATTCATGCATTGATAAAATTTTAAAGCCCCCTAATTAACTCCCTTCGGTCGTTGACCGTTGGCTTCCCACAATGGGAACTTAAATACTTTTTCTATAAAGATAAAATAAACTATGATTAAAGATGTTTCAAACAATACTAACTCAATTCCCTCTCCTTTGGATAGGGTTAGGGAGAGACTCAGCATTATCAAAGTCGGCGGTAAAATTGTGGAAGAACCACAAAGTTTAAAGCAATTGCTTGGTGATTTTTCAAAAATAGAAGGTTATAAAGTACTGGTTCATGGCGGTGGGCGGTCAGCAACAGCCATTGCAGCCAAACTTGGCATTGAAAGTAAAATGGTAAATGGACGCCGTATTACCGACAAAGAAATGCTGAAAGTAGTAACCATGGTTTATGCCGGATTGGTAAACAAGCAAATTGTAGCCGGATTGCAAGCCCTTGGAATAAATGCGTTGGGTTTAACCGGTGCTGATTTAAATTATATGCGTTCTGAAAAACGTCCGGTTAAGGATGTTGATTATGGCTTTGTAGGCGATGTAAAAGAAGTAAATGCCACATTATTAGCTGATTTTATTTCCAAAGGAGTAGTTCCAGTCCTGGCACCACTCACTCACGACAAAACCGGAAACCTACTCAATACCAATGCAGATACTATTGCCGGCGAAGCCGCCAAAGCACTTGCCGGTCATTTTGAAGTTACATTGATCTATTGTTTCGAGAAGAAAGGAGTTTTAATGGATGAGAATAATGACGAAAGCGTCATTTCAAACCTCACTCCTTCTCTTTTTGAACAATATGTTACTGAAGGTGTAATAACTGGCGGAATGATACCAAAACTGGAAAATTCGTTCGAAGCATTGAATGCCGGCGTAAAACGGGTGGTGATTACACGTGCAGATAGCCTTCAAGCAAATAATGGAACAAGTATAACGCTTTAAAATATATAATATGAAACAATTATTACTTACAATTGCTTTAATACTATCAATTTCAATAAGTTTGAAAGCACAACAGGAAATAAAACTGTATCATAATGAACCGAAAGAAAGTAACGGAATCTCAGTAGCCGAGAGTTATAGAGATCCGGAATTTATTATCAATACTTCCGAACCAAGAATGTATGCATACCTCGCAAATAAGGAAAAAGCGAACGGAACTGCAGTGCTGATTTGCCCAGGTGGTGGATATAGCGGAGTATCAATGATCAAGGAAGGCAGCGAAATAGCCAAATGGTTTAATAATCTGGGTGTTTCTGCTTTTGTATTGTATTATCGGATGCCAAACGGACATACTACCATACCATTAACTGATGCACAAACCGCATTAGGAATTATCCACAATCGTGCAAAAGAATGGAATATCTCAAAGGATAAAATAGGAATTATGGGATTCTCTGCCGGGGGTCATTTAGCTTCAACGGTTGGAACGCACTTTAAAACAAAAGAACAACGTCCGGCATTTATGATTCTGGGTTATCCGGTAGTAACCATGAAAAAGGAACTGACTCATGAAGGTTCGCGAAAAAATTTGTTGGGTGAAAATCCTTCTGAGGAAATGGTCAATTTATATTCCAATGAATTGCAGGTAACTAAAAACACGCCACCCACTTTTATTGTACATGCTACTGATGACAATACAGTTCCGGTTAAGAATAGCGTTCAATTATACCGGGCATTGTTGGATAATAAAGTAGTTGCCGAATTGGACACTTTTGCGATTGGAGGCCACGGTTTTGGAATGAGAAAACGTGGAATACCTGTCGATAACTGGCCGGATTTATTACAGAAATGGTTGAAATCAATGAAACTGATTAAATAGAAAATACTGTTGTTAATAGTCATTAATATATATTCAAATGCCTATCCTTTTTTTTAACGAATCAATTGAATCCTTTTTCAATTGCTGTACATTTCATCGATTAAAGATTTGTATTTTTGCATAATCACTGCTCTCCTTATTTTCAACGTATTAGTAAGTTCACCGGTTTCAATTGCAAAACCTTTTTTAATTAAACTAAATCGTTTAATAAATTCATAATTTGCCATTCCTTTTTGTAAATCAATAATCCGACTCTCGATAAAATCATGAATTTTTTTTGATTTTAGCAGTTCATCAATATTCTGATATTGTATTTTATTCTTTTTGGCATATTCTTCCAAAGCCGGAATAGATGGTGCAATAATAGCGGTTACATAATTTCGTTCATCGCCTATAACAGCTACTTGTTCAATATATTTATCTACACCAAGTCGTGTTTCAATTTCCTGAGGTGCGATATATTTCCCGTTTGATGTTTTGAATAAATCTTTAATACGTTCGGTCATAACAATTGCATTGTTTTTTATATAGCCGGCATCACCGGTTTTGAACCATCCGTCTTCAGTAAATGCTTCCTTGTTCGCTTGCGAATTATTGTAATAACCAGGAAAAATAGTATTTCCTTTCAACTGAATTTCGTTGTCTTCTCCTATCCTTACTTCTAAATCAGGCATTATTGTACCAACTGTTCCAATTTCATAGCCTATATATTCAAAACAACTTACAGTGGCAGTACTTTCAGTCAATCCATAACCATATATTATTGGAACACCGATACTTCGGAAGAATAATAATATTTCGTCCGAGAGTTTGGCACCGGCAGTTGGAAACATATTGGCATTTTCAATTCCTAGCTTCTCTTTAAGTTTTGAGAAAATTAGTTTATCAGCAATTTTATATTTGAACTGTAACAAGATATCTGGTGATTTACCAATTCTCAGATAATCAATATTGTACATTTTTCCGGTTGCAATTGCCCACGTAACAATTCCCTGCATAAAAGGTGAAAATTTAGAGATATTTTCATTTACACCCGTATATACTTTTTCCCAAAAACGTGGAACGGCACACATAAGCGTTGGTCGCACATCCTTGATAGTTTGTTGAATTTCAGTAGGATTTTGATTAATATAAATGGTAACACCATTAAAAAGACACAAATAACACCACGTTCGCTCAAAAACGTGCGACAGGGGCAGGAATGCGATGGAAGTATCTTTATTGTTAATAGTGGTTAACCGATCTGTATTGCTTTTCATAGCTTCGTTGAAACACGAATGTGGCAACATAACTCCTTTTGGATTGCCGGTGGTTCCTGACGTATAAAGAATACAGGCCAAATCAGTTGCTAATGCATCGTTTTGTCGATGTTCGACTTCAAAGTGTTTGGTTGATTTTTCTCCTATTACTAAAAAATCAGCATAATACATTGCCGTATCTTGATCTGCAAAAACCACATTTTTATCGAAAACAATTATTTTCTTTAAAAATTTAGACGTTTGAAGCACTTCATAAGCTATATTGTATTGTTGTTGATTTCCGACAAAAATCAGTTCTATTTCAGCATCATTAATTATAAATTCAACTTGGGGAACGGTTGAAGTGGCGTACATAGGAACCATGACTGCCCGATTGGCATATAAAGCAAAATCGACAATCAGATTTTCTGCTTTATTTTGCGAAAATTGAGCAACACGCTGATGTTCAATCAATCCTACTTCCACAAATGCTTTTGATATGGAAAATACCTGATTAGCAAAATCTGTCCATGTAATTTTAATCCATTCGTCTGAAAGTTGTTCACGTTGTAATAGAACCACTTTGTTGCCATATTTCTTGGCTTGAGCAACTACTAACTGTGAAAAATGGAGATTTTTCATATTCTTCGATTATTTAAAGTTTGAGAATTGATTAACTGAACACAAAGATAGTAAATCGCATCAAACAACTGCACGAATTACGCAAAAATGTGCAACTTTGAGAATGTATGATTATGAATCAGCACTTTCAAGCTGACTGTCAACTAGATTGACATTTTTAGCAGAAGAAATAGCAGCATCAAGTTCTGCAATAAAATTTTTAGTGGAATTAATTTTTTCAAATGCAATTTGAGCCACGTTTTGTTGAGACTCCTTTTTGCTGACTCCGGTGGCTTCACAAATTGTTTGTCCGCCGATGGTCAGACGAGTAAGAAAAATATGTTTATTTGCACCGCTCATAGTTTCCTGTACCAGAACAAATTCAGGTTCGAGCCTGTTTTTCTGGCACCATTCAATCAGTTTCGATTTGAAATTCACTTCATTTTCGGTGACCTTGTCGAGGTTGATAAAAGACTTGAATAACCGTTGCTCTACAAATTTCTTGCACTGTTTGTAACCATAATCGAGATAAATGGCTCCCATTAATGCTTCGAGCGCGTTACCGTAAATATTGTTGTTGTTGTTGGCATTGACATATTTCGTTACTATAACAAGTTCGTCCAATCCAATTTCAATTGCCAGTTGATTCAATGAATCACGTTTCACAATTTTTGAACGTGTGTTAGTCAGAAAACCTTCCCGTTCATTTTCATAACGCCGGTAGAGAATGTCAGTTACAACGGAATTAAGTACTGCATCACCCAGAAATTCAAGACGTTCATTACTCAGGTTGTGACCATTTTCGGTAGGAATTGAGACCGATTTATGGCGGACGGCCAGTTGGTAGTATTCAATTTTGTCTGGGTAAAACCCGAGCACTTTGTGGAATAAAAAATAAGGCTCTTTTCGAGCATTCGAAAGGAGCCTTATTTTTCTTAACAAATTCTTAATCACAAACTTATTTAATGTATTTTTTTACAATAATACTTGCATTATGTCCGCCAAAACCAAAAGTGTTGGACAATGCTGCATTCACAGTTCGTTTTTGAGCCTTATTGAAGGTAAAATTAAGATTATAATCAATATCTGGATCTTCATCACCTTCAGTAAAGTTAATAGTTGGTGGAACAATATCGTTTACAACAGAAAGAACTGAAATAATTCCTTCTACAGCGCCGGCAGCACCTAATAAATGGCCTGTCATAGATTTTGTAGAACTGATATTGAGTTTATATGCCTGTTCACCAAAAACTTCTTTAATCGCTTTGGCTTCGGAGATGTCACCAACCGGGGTTGATGTTCCATGAACGTTTATGTAATCAATATCTTCAGGAGTCATTCCGGCATCTTTCAATGCACGTTTCATTACTAATATTGCACCTAGACCTTCAGGATGAGTGGCAGTCAAGTGATAAGCATCGGCTGACATGCCGCCTCCAACAACTTCGCAAAGAATATTGGCACCACGCGCAATGGCATGTTCCAATTCTTCCAGTACCAAACAACCTGCACCTTCGCCCATAACAAAGCCATCGCGGCTTTTACTGAACGGACGTGAAGCAGTGGTAGGTTCATCATTGCGGGTTGACAATGCAGTAAGCGCATTAAAACCACCAACACCGGCAGGTGTTATAGCAGCTTCAGCGCCACCGGCCAAAATAATGTTGGCTTTTCCTAATCGAATGTAATTAAAAGCATCGATTATTGCGTTTGTTGAAGAAGCACAAGCCGAAGCGGTTGAATAATTCGGACCACGAAAACCATACATAATAGAAATCTGACCTGCAGCAATGTCCGATATCATTTTTGGAATGAAGAACGGATTAAACTTCGGCCCTTGTTCTTTGTTTGTGTAGTAATAAGCAACTTCTTGTTCAAAAGTTTGAATACCACCTATACCCGCAGCAAAAATAACTCCTACTTCGTCTTTATCAATAACCTCTAAATCCACCCCACAGTTTTCAATTGCTTCTTTTGCAGCTGCAATAGCAAACTGCGCGTAAACATCCAGTTTGCGCGCTTCTTTTCGGTCAAAATATTCCAACGGATCGAAATTTTTCACCTCACACGCAAACCGGGTTTTAAATTGAGAAGCATCGAAATGAGTAATAGGTCCGGCTCCACTGACACCATTCTGAATGTTTTCCCACAACTCGGGAACTGAACTTCCTAATGGACTTACTGCACCTAAACCTGTTACTACAACTCTTTTCAATTCCATACTGAATTTTTCTGGAATAAGATTATTTTTGTAAAGCTTCAATATGAGCGATTGCGTCGCCTACTGTACCAATTTTTTCTGCTTGTTCGTCTGGAATAGAGATACCAAATTCTTTTTCGAATTCCATAATCAATTCTACAGTGTCCAATGAATCAGCACCAAGGTCGTTTGTAAAACTAGCTGTTGCTACTACATCTGATTCTTCTACGCCTAATTTGTCTACGATAATTGCCTTAACTTTAGCTTCTACTTCTGACATAATTTTTGTTTTTTAAATTTATAAATTGAAATTGTTTTATAATTTTGCGGTGCAAAGGAAACAAAATTTATCGACATAACCTCGTTTTTGTTGATAAAAATTGTTATTTTTGCACAAACATCTTGCTTTTGTGCAAGTTTAAACAATATTCAATGTCTTTAAATATAGCTATTTTAGCCTCTGGCGCTGGTTCTAATGCGGAAAATATTATTCAATACTTTTCCAAAAGTAATCAATTTTCTTTTTCGTTAATAATTTCAAATAATGCCAATGCTTTTGTTCACGAACGGGCAAAGAAATTTCAAATTCCTTCCTTTACTTTTTCAAAGGAAGATTTTTTAGATGCTAATGTAATTCTTGACTGTTTAAAAGAATATGAAATTGATTGTATTGTTTTAGCAGGATTTTTGCTCAAAATGCCTCAACTTTTAATTGATACTTTTCCTAATAAAATTGTAAATATTCATCCCGCTCTGCTTCCTAAATATGGTGGAAAAGGCATGTATGGGCATTATGTTCACGAAGCCGTTGCAGCTGCAGGAGAAACAGAATCGGGTATCACCATTCATTATGTAAACAGCAATTACGATGAAGGCAACATCATTTTTCAGGCAAAATGTTCTATCTTGCATACTGACACACCTGACATGATTGCCGAAAAGGTTCATGCACTGGAATATGAACATTACCCTAGAGTGATTGGAGAAATTTGGGAAAGTTTATAGTCGGTAGTTTATAGTCGGTATTTTTTCCGCAGAGGGACACGGTTTCCTTCACCAATTTTTTGTAGTATCTTTGCACCCTCAATTTTAGCAGTAAGCGGCAAGAAAGTAAGCAGTAAAAAATTACCTAACGTTCAAACTTTTCAAACATTTTAAACTAAAGAAATATGGCTCTTCAATGTGGTATCGTGGGTTTACCCAATGTAGGTAAATCTACTTTATTCAACTGTCTTTCAAATGCTAAAGCACAAGCTGCAAACTTTCCATTTTGCACCATTGAACCAAATGTCGGCGTGATAACTGTTCCGGATGAACGGTTAAACAAATTGGCTGAACTGGTTCATCCAAAGCAAATTGTCCCAACGACAGTCGAAATTGTTGACATAGCCGGATTAGTTAAAGGAGCTAGTAAAGGTGAAGGATTAGGGAATAAATTTCTCGCGAATATTCGCGAAACTGATGCAATTCTTCATGTATTACGCTGTTTCGACAATGAAAATATAGTTCATGTGGATGGTAGCATTAATCCTGTTCGCGATAAAGAAATCATTGATACAGAATTACAATTAAAAGATCTGGAAACGGTTGAAAGTCGCATCAACAAAGTTCAGAAACAAGCTGCTGCCGGCGACAAACAAGCCAAAACAGTTTATGATATATACATTCTATACAAAGAAGCTTTGATGCAAGGAAAATCGGCAAGAACAGTTAAACTTGATCCTCTCGATAAAAAACTGGTAAAAGATTTGTATTTGCTGACCGATAAACCTGTCATGTATATTTGTAATGTAGATGAAGCATCAGCGAAAACAGGAAATGCTTACGTAGAAGCATTGCGTGAATCGGTAGAAGATGAAGATGCTGAAATTCTGATGGTTGCAGCTGCTACTGAAGCCGATATTGCCGAACTGGAAACCTACGAAGAACGTCAAATGTTTCTGGAAGAAGTGGGTTTGAGTGAATCGGGCGTTTCGCGGTTGATTCGTGCAGCTTATCATTTGCTTGATTTACAGACTTATTTCACCGCCGGTGTGCAGGAAGTGCGTGCCTGGACGTTTCACCGTGGATGGAAAGCACCGCAATGCGCCGGTGTTATTCATACCGATTTCGAAAAAGGGTTCATCCGTGCTGAAGTAATAAAATACGAAGATTTTACAACTTTGGGCTCAGAAGCAGCCTGCAAAGAAGCAGGTAAAATGAACGTGGAAGGGAAAGAATATGTTGTGAATGACGGTGATATAATGCATTTCAGGTTTAATGTTTAATCCCAAAACAAGGGACTAAATCTATATTCCTAAATCAAGAGTTCCCTTTTGGCTAAATGATTGTGATTTATAGAAGTTTCAACATATGTTCTTCCAGTTTTATTAAATCTTTGGTGAAATTTCGGATTCCTTCTGCTAGTTTCTCGGTTGCCATGGCGTCTTCATTCATCATCCAACGAAAAGCTTTTTCATCCAAATGAATAGCTTTACCTTCTGATGATTTCGATTTTTCGGCATCCAGTTTTTTCACAAGCACGGCTTCAGTCCATTCAAGTTCTTTGAGCAATGATGGCGAAATAGTCAATGCATCGCAACCAGCCAACTCAATTATTTCGCCGGTATTCCTAAAGCTTGCTCCCATCACGATGGTTTTGTATCCAAACTTTTTATAGTAATTATAAATTTCTTTTACCGACTTCACACCGGGATCTTCTTGAGGTGGAATTTCTGTTACTCCACGGTCTTTTTTGTGCCAATCCAGAATTCTTCCAACGAATGGAGAAATCAATGTCACTCCGGCTTCTGCACATCGCACGGCTTGTGCAAACGAGAAAAGCAGCGTCAGGTTACAATGAATTCCCTCTTTCTCAAGCTGTTCAGCGGCATTAATACCTTCCCAACTGGAAGCTATTTTGATTAAAATCCGTTCACGCGAAATACCATTTGCCTCGTAAAGTGAAATCAGTTCATGGGCTTTGGCAATAGTAGATTCAGTATCGAACGAAAGTCGTGCATCTACTTCGGTTGAAACTCGTCCCGGAACAATTTTGAGAATTTCCAACCCGAAATTCACTGCCAGCTTGTCCATTGCTATACTCAATTGAACTATTTTGTCGTTCGATAATCCTTTTGCATATTGAATAGCATCTACAATCAACGAATTATACTTAGGATCTTGGGAGGCTGCGTAAATCAACGAGGGGTTTGTTGTTGCATCTATAGGTTTATAAGCAATCATTGATGCAAAGTCGCCCGTATCGGCCACGACTTTCGTTTGTATTTTGAGTTGTTCCAGTAAGTTCATAAAATTAATTTTTGTAGTTCATTTTTAAAATAACTAATTTGAAAGGAGTTTTGTTCGGAAGTAATCAAGAATAAATCAAGTGAAAAGAATTTGCTAGTGCTTATTCCTAATTCTTAACGCAACGAATGGATAATCCAGCCCAGAAATTGCATGGTGCATGTTCAAAAGTAGGAAGAAAATTCGCTAATGAACAATTGTATGCAGTTGTGTCAGAAACAGCAGATGAACTCCACCAGGCTCCTATAGAATCAATTTTTGTAAAAGTTGTACGTTCGTTTAAACGCCAACCTCCCGGAAGCGCCGTAAATCCTGAACTATTATTTAAAGCAGGATAATTCCCTATGCTGGTACTGGTCTGACTTGAAATCCAATAGTTCTTCGAAGCGAGTATTTTGGCAAGCGATCCTGATACATAGTTTAATTGGGAAACATTTTTTTCAAGTGTAAACCATTCATCATCCGTAGGAATATGCCACCCTTTGGGTGCCAACTTCCCAGTGTTAGCCGCATACCAGTTATATAGTGCTCCAAAGGTTGCTTTAAAAGAGGTTGAATCATTTTTGTACCAACAATAAGCTGCTGATTTTGTACTTGTCCAAACAGCACTATCCGAAACCATAGTAATGGCAGTGCTATCGTTGAAATGAGTAACTTTGAGATTTTCAATCATCCATGTTTGTTTGCCAATGGTTACGGTGTGATACACATTTCCATCAATATCATTTACTGTACCACCAAAAATTGGTTGTTCAACCGGATAACATCCTGTGACGATTAAAATCATAACACACAATATTGCTGAAAAAATAATGCGAAAATTTATCATTGTTATTTAAAAAAGACTGATTGATTAATCTGGTTCAAAGTTATAAACAAATTCTTAATCAACAAGTTTCTTTTTCGATTTAAACTGATAAAACAGCAAATAAATCACTCCGATTGTAACAGACATATCCGCCACATTCAAAATGCCGGTTCGAACTGAACCAATACCAAAGTTCAGAAAATCCACAACTCTGAAATCATTAAATAACCGGTCGATTAAATTTCCCAGTCCACCTCCGATAATACAAACTACGGCAATAAGCTGATTTCTATCTTTCAATTTAAAAGCACAATAATAAAGTCCGTAAAGACAACCCAAAATCGGTATTATCAACAAAGTAATATATTTAATGGCATCAGGCCAATTGGAACCGACACTTAAAAAAGCACCACTGTTCTCAGCATATTCTAACACAACCGTATTATAAAAATATGATAACGTTTCCCTTCCCAGCAGGTAATTTTCAGCCAGCATTTTAGTGATCCTGTCCAGCGAATAATTAATCACCAAAACGATTATTACGAGTATGATTTGTTTTTTTCGAGTCATAAATTTATTTATTGAGCAAAGAATAAAGTACAAAAATTGAGAATCTACAAATGAACCTATAAACTAATCAACCAACATTCCAGTTAACCAATTAAACAATCACAAACTCTTTCTTTTCAACCAAATCTGATATGAATTTACTATGTTTTGCCAAAGCACATACGCTCCGGGCCCGATGGAAGCAATTGGATTCAGGAACATTTGCGCCATCCATATAGCCAAAATCGTATTCTTTTGTCCTAAACCCTGTCCACCGGCAATGGTGTCATCATATTGCTTTCCAATGCCACGTCCAATCAGAAACTGACTGACACAAACCACTAATGCACCGATGGCAACCGCAATTTCAAGCATTATGCTCGAATTGTTCTGTTTCATTATAAACTCAACTGTTCTGCCCGTAACCACAACAAGTGCAAACGACCATACATAAAAGGCCAACCCCGAATAAGATCCAATTTTATCGGTAACAACCGGCATTACTTTTCTCAAAAACATAGCCAAAGCAAAAGGAAAAATCAACAAAACAAAAACCCGTTGCCCGATAGCCATAAACGAATCGAAAAACGGTAATGTCTGATTATTCCCGACAAATGAGAAAATAACCGGTGCGGCAACAGCCACACAAATATTAATCAACAGACTATAAGCCGTCACTCCAGCGATATTTCCTTTCAACATACCTGTCACCACCGGTGCTGCTGTTCCGGTCGGTGCCAGTACACAAACCATGGCGCCTTGTGCCAAAACTGTATTTATCGGATTGAGTAAAAAAAAAACACTAATACTTCCGCCCAACTGGACTAAAACCAACCACAAATGCAACCATGAAATACGAATTTCTTTCAGTTTCAGGTTGCAATAAGTCAGGAATAACATAATAAATATCAGGTATGGCGTGCAAAACGACAATGCTCCGGCAGGTTTGTAAAAGATGGCGCCCATTAGCATGGAAATGGGCATCATATAAGGTTTTATCTTTTTCAGCATGGATTACGATTTTGCAATGCAAAAGTACAAAGATTAATCGGAAATTTAAGCTATACTATCTCCTGAGGTAAATCCTTGATAGTGTTAATCCGGTTGGAAGTGTGGTGCAGTTTGGTGAGGTATTCATTAATGTTATCCTGGTAGTCAATCAGATAGTCTGGATGAAGTTTTTTGGTAACCAATGAGATAAGACGTTTCAGAAGCAAGCCTACTTTATAATCGTACCCCGAAAAGCGCGCTCCAAAAACCTTGGATGGATGCTCGAATTGTTTTTCCAGCACATAAAGCACCAAATCAGCTTCTAGCTTTTTGCTTTTAGTTTCAATGGTAAATTCGCCCACTCTTTTGGTACAGGCATTTAGCCTTTTTACCAACTGGTGCTGAATAGTTCGGCCTTTAAATTCCTTCAGGCATAGATTGTCTATATCTTCTTTGGCTTCTTCAAAAAGTGTTTGTTCCCCTCCGTCTTTGTCCAAGAAATTGACCAGCAGAAATTCATAGTTATATCTTTTGGCAGCTAGTTTAATAACGATATCCGCCAACTCCTTTTTGGAGAGTTCAGCAATTTGTTCTTTCAAAATAGCTTTATCGCGGGACATTTGGGAGGATTAAGAATTTATATCGCAAATATAGGCAATTTGAATGGAAATCAGGACTTAACGTATATAAAAAAACAGAGCCAAAAATGACCCTGCTTTCTGATTCATACGTTCTTCCAAAGATTATTTAGCATCCAAAATAACCGGAGTACTGTTTTTGCCACCATTCATAATGATCAATTTGGCATTGGGTGAAGTGGCTATAGCTTTAATCATTTCGTACTGTAATTGCTTGTCGCTTAGTCCGGTGCTTAGGATCTTCTGATAGTCGGCAATCCCTTGTGCTTCAACGCGTTTTCGCTCAGCTTCCTGCTTTTCTTTTTGAAGTACAAAGGTCATTTTTTGAGCTTCCTGTTCTGCATTAATTTTCGATTCGATAGTCGCTTTTACCGATGCAGGAAGGGTAATATTCCTTACCAGTAGTTGTTCCAGCAGCAATCCTCTGGATTTAAAATCTTTTTCAATGGTTTTAAAAATCCGAGCCTGAAACTCGTCGCGTTTTGACGAGTACAAAGCAACTGCGTCGTAATAAACTGCATTATCCCTGATTTTGGTACGGCAAATAGGACGAACAATGGTATTGCGGTAATCTGTTCCAATTTCTTTCAAAATTCGGGGAGCTTCACTGGCAACCACTTTGTACAAAACCGTTAAATCAATAATTACCTCGAGACCATCAGCTGACAATACACGGATCGCGTCATCGCCAGCTTTATCTCCTTCATTCTGCACGCCAGACATGGTGTAATTCTGTGTCCGAATATCAAATGTAACTACTTCTACCAGTGGATTTACCACATTCAAACCACTTTCAAGTGTTTTGTCATTTACTTTCCCGAAAAGTTTTTGTACGCCAATTTCACCGGGATTTATTTGTACCACCGATGAAATAAGAACTCCAACAATAAGAATAATAATTCCAACAATTTTAATGATCCCGGCATAAGGTTTAGCCGGAGAATCTGATTTATTTGCAGTATACCCAACCGCTGCGATTAGTGCGCCAACAATGACTAAAAATAGCATAGTGTAAATTATTTTATTAGGTGAATATTAAGTTTTGCAAATATAATTAATTTATTTGGATATTATTTTGACAGAAGAAAATATGTTCAAATAACATAGGAGTTTTCGTCAAACTCATTTATTTATTTAAAAATTATTAAACCAAAACAGGTGATTTACACTTATAACTTCTTATGATACATTTCGATACAAAATATATTCAAAATTTAATCATTTCCCTTATCTTTGCTTATCCATTTTGAAAATAAAAATCCATGAAACGAATTTTCCTTTTCTTTCTGATCTTCCTAATGCCTAAATTTGCTTGTCAAGCCTTCTCAATTGAACCAAAAGATGCAAAAAACGATGTTGAAAAGCTTTCTCGGCTGGTTATAAACGATTTACTGAATCGAGACAAACTTATGATGTATAATACCGTAGGTTTACATACCATTCATTATGCCGAAATATGTACTGCTTTTGGTGCAATAAAACTGGCACGTGAATTTAAGGATACACCACTTCTAAATCAACTGGAGAAACGCTATCAGGGTGTTCTAAATCATTTTGATACGCTGCCTGCCAATCATGTAGACGCTAATGTAATTGGGATATTGCCCCTTGAACTTTACAGATGGAATGGAAATCGTAAATATCTACAAATGGGTTTGAAAATGGCAGATTCTCAATGGGAAAATCCACAACCGGATGATTTGTCGAACCAAACACGCTATTGGATTGATGATATGTATATGATTGGAATTTTGCAAATTGAAGCTTTCAAAGCAACCAACAAACAGGTTTATTTAGAAAGAGCCGCAATGGAGTTAGATGCTTATTTGCAAAAACTCCAGCAACCAAACGGATTGTTTTATCACGGACCGAACGCTCCTTTTTGTTGGGGACGCGGAAATGGATGGGTTGCGGTTGCACTGGCAGAATTAATTGCTGTTTTACCTTCCACAAACCCACATTACAAATCCATTTTATCCGGTTACAAACGAATGATGGTCGCATTGGTTGACAATCAAACTCCCAACGGTATGTGGCGGCAGCTCGTAGATAATAAAGATGCATGGGAAGAAACTTCGGCTACAGCTATGTTTGGTTACTCCATAAAACTTGGAGTAAATAAAGGTATTCTGATAGGGGAAAAATATAAAAATGCTTACAAGCAAGTCTGGCTTGCCCTCACAAAACACATCAACGAACAAGGTAAACTAACTGATATCTGTGTAGGAACAGGTCAAAGTACCGATGTAAACTACTATCTGAAACGACCAGTTACGACCGGCGATTTACATGGACAGGCACCTACGCTTTGGTTTGCATTTAGCCTAATTTCATCTAAATAATAATGCACTTAAACGAATACCCTATTATACATTTCTTTTCTCATGAATAAGTATTTGAGATTTTGTCCGTATCTTTGCACTCCGGTTTATTTTAGGGTTAATCGGTTTATCAGTTAATTGGTTATTGCTAATAAATCACCCGATTAACCAATTAGCGAGTTAACCAAACAATCACCCAATCAACAGATTAACTACATGACAGATTTTAAACGTACCACCGTTACTTCCGCTTTGCCTTATGCCAACGGTCCAGTGCATATCGGACACTTGGCAGGAGTTTATGTTCCAGCAGATATTTACGTGCGCTATCTCCGCCTCAAAGGTGAAGAAGTACTTTTTATTGGCGGATCGGATGAACACGGTGTGCCAATTACCATAAAAGCAAAGAAAGAAGGCGTTACACCGCAGGATATTGTGGACCGTTACCATGGAATTATCAAAAAATCATTCGAAGATTTTGGAATTACGTTTGATATTTATTCGCGAACCACTTCCAAAACGCACCGCGAACTAGCTTCGGATATTTTCAAAACCATCAACAACAAAGGAGGTTTTATTGAAAAAACCAGCGAACAATATTACGATGAAATGGCACAGCAATTTCTTGCCGACCGCTATATCACCGGAAAATGTCCGCATTGCGGCAATGAAAATGCCTACGGAGATCAATGTGAAGCATGTGGAACGTCATTGAATCCAACGGATTTGATTAATCCAACATCTGCCATTAGCGGAAGTGCACCTGTAATGAAAGAAACCAAACATTGGTATCTACCACTCGATCAGCACGAAGCGTGGTTGCGCAAATGGATTCTGGAAGACCATAAAGAATGGAAGCCAAATGTGTACGGACAGTGCAAAAGCTGGCTCGACATGGGCTTGCAGCCGCGTGCCGTAAGTCGTGATTTGGATTGGGGAATTCCTGTTCCGGTTGCTGGAGCCGATGGAAAAGTACTTTATGTGTGGTTCGATGCACCGATTGGTTATATTTCAAATACTAAAGAATTGCTTCCTGACAGTTGGGAAAAATGGTGGAAAGATCCTGAAACTCGCTTGCTGCATTTTATCGGAAAAGATAATATCGTTTTCCATTGCATTGTTTTTCCGGCCATGTTGAAAGCCGAAGGTTCGTATATTTTGCCTGACAATGTTCCTGCCAACGAATTTCTGAATCTGGAAGGTGATAAAATATCTACTTCACGAAACTGGGCGGTTTGGTTGCATGAATATCTGGAAGATTTTCCCGGGAAACAAGACGTGTTGCGTTATGTGTTGACGGCAAATGCTCCCGAAACTAAAGATAACGATTTCACATGGAAAGATTTTCAGGCACGCAACAACAATGAACTGGTGGCCATTTTCGGAAATTTCATCAACCGAGCATTAGTTCTCACACAAAAATATTACGATGGCAAAGTTCCTGCCTTAGGCGAATTGACCGATTATGATAAACAAACATTGGAAGAATTTGTAAACGTAAAAGCCAATGTGGAAAAGCTACTCAACAATTTCCGTTTCCGCGATGCACAAAAGGAAGCCATGACGTTAGCTCGTATTGGTAACAAATATCTGGCAGACACCGAACCATGGAAAGTGGCAAAAACAGATATGGACCGCGTGGCAACGATTATGCATTTGAGTTTGCAGATTTCTGCAAATCTGGCGATTGCTTTCGAACCGTTTTTACCGTTTACTTCTGCAAAATTACGCACCATGTTAGGCATGAAATCGTTCAGCTGGTTAGATTTGGGTAAAATAGATTTACTGAAAACAGGTGATCAACTAGGAACACCGGAATTGCTTTTCGAAAAAATTGAAGACGAAACTATTGCTGCTCAGGTTCAAAAATTGCTTGACACAAAATTGGCTAACGAAGCTGCATCCTACAAACCTACACCGGTAAAAGAAAATGTTTCATTTGACGATTTCATGAAAATGGATATACGCGTGGCTACCGTTTTGGATTGTCAGAAAGTGCCGAAAGCAGATAAACTGCTCCAATTCCGTCTGGCCGATGGCATGGAAGAACGTACCATCTTATCCGGCATTGCCCAATATTATCCCAATCCGGAAGAACTGATTGGTACGCAGGTTTGCTTTATTGCCAACTTTGAACCACGCAAACTCCGTGGTATTATGAGTGAAGGCATGATTCTATCGGCTGAAGATGCAGATGGGAAATTGGTACTTATCAAGCCAAGTGTGAAGGTAACGAATGGGGTGGAAGTGAAATAGAAGCCCCCTAAATCCCCCGAAAGGGGACTTAATAAACATCCGATTGATTAATTTCAATCGGATGTTTTATTTTTATATTACTATAAATCAATTTATTGCGCATTGAATTAAATTATTTTCAAAAAAAGTTTGTATTTTATTTTGTCAATTAAAATATTGTCCGTTACTTTGTGGCATAGAAACATAGGTCACTAAACTATTATGCCATGATCAACATTCAAAACGTATCATTTCATTACAAAAAGAAGTCGCCGCTATTCAACGATTTTTCGTTGGAGGTAGAAAGCGGACGCATCGTTGGGCTGCTCGGTAAAAACGGAGCAGGCAAATCGACCCTGCTGCATTTAATCTCGGGATTAATTCAGCCAAAAAGTGGAAAAATCAATGTAAACGGTTTTGTTCCGTTCGACCGCAATCCAAATTATCTGGCGGACGTTTACCTGGTTCCTGAAGAATTTGGGTTTCCGTCCATCAGTATTTCCACCTACGTGAAAGCATTCAGTCCGCTGTATCCAAACTTCGACCAGTTGAAGCTTTATGGCATTTGTGAAGAATTTGAATTGCAGATCACGTCCAACCTGAACAAGCTTTCGCACGGACAGCGCAAGAAATTCCTGATTGCTTTCGCGCTTTCAACCAATTGCAAAATGTTGGTGTTCGACGAACCGACTAACGGGCTTGATATTCCTTCCAAAAGTCAGTTCCGTAAAATTTTAGTTAGTTCGGTTACCGAAGAACAATTGGTTATTATTTCCACCCATCAGGTGAAAGATATCGACACGGTGATTGATAAAGTGGTGGTGATTGAGAATGGTCTAATTATTTATCAGGAAAATATCGACGAAATTACTCAAAAGCTTTACTTCGACGTGTTACCATCAATAACCGGAATAAAGAACGTACTTTATCACGAACAATGCCCGGTGGGACAAAAAATTATAGTTCAGGCAACAGACGGCAATGAGTCAAGCATCGATTTAGAACTTCTATTTAATGCGATAATCAACAAAAAAATCTAATTCCAGAAAAATATGAATTCAAATAAATTTTTTAGTTTCAGTAGGTTTTACCGGCTATTGATGAACGATGTGCTAATCAATTACAAAAAATATTCTTTAATTATCGTAGCAGCATTTATCATGGGCTTCGTTGTTCTATATGGTAGTATGCCAAAACTTGTTTATGGGGGTGATACGCTAAATAGTTGGAATAGATTTGATAGCAGCAAATACATGAATATCTTCCTGGCTTCAATTTTAGCTTTGGGAGTCTTGGTTGGCAGTTCGTTTCCCGATTTGGGGTCGAAGGTGAAGACTGCAAATTATTTGCTTATTCCGGCTTCCACTTTCGAGAAATTTTTCAGCCAGTTTTTTATCCGTGTGATTTGCGGAGCCGCTATTTTTCTTGTTTTATTTTGGATAGATGCCCGGTTGGCACGTGCCATTTCAGTAATGCAAATGGTGGACGTGAAAACTAACCTTCATTATGCAAACGCAGAGCAGTTTATCGAGAAATTTCATTACGGTATGATTTTCTGGTACGATAGAGTAATAAGTTATTCAACCGAAGCAGGAAGTTATCCAATTGAAAAGATTGTTTATCACAAGTCTATTGAAACATGGGGTATTAGTTTATTTATCGTATCCATAGGTTTATATTTATTCTCGGTGAAATTATTTTTCAAGAAACTTGGACTGGTAAAAAGCATACTATCGTTAGTGGCTCTATTTTTTGCTATGGCTTTGTTTATGGTTATTTTTTCACATATTTTTCATCCAGGCACTAAGGGATTCGATGTGTCGCTTCCTAACTACACTCTTCAGAATGGCATTAATAATATTGAATTCTGGCTTTGCCTGATTGGTTTTGTATCGCCGTTATTCTTACTTTCAATGGGTTATTTCAAACTTAAAGAAAAACAACTATGAGTATAGATTTTAAATCGACAAAAGGCATTTTTCAGCAAATAGCTGATAACCTTTGTCACCAAATACTGGAAGGCAAGCTCGGCCCCGGTGAACGTGTACCCTCGGTGCGCGACCTGGCGGTGGAGTTTGAAGTGAACCGGAATACGCTCTTAAGGACGTATGCTATACTACAAGATGCGGGTGTGATTGATAACAAACGCGGTATTGGATTCTTTGTATCGGATGATGCATTGGATCGTATCCTGAAAACCGAAAAAGAAGCCTTTTTCAAGAATGAATTACCCGAATTTATTCAAAAAATAAAAGTATTGAAACTCACCAATAATGATTTAACTGACTTACTAACAGCTATACAAGAAAATGAAAACAAGTAATATAATTATAACCGCTTTTGCTATTTTATTAGTTGGAAGTATGTTTTTTTTATTTGCAGATACCAAAAAACATATTAAGGACGAAATAGCTAAAATTAGTTTCAAAGAATACCCATTAGCAAATAGTTTCAAGGTAATTGTAGCCGAAAAAGGATCGGACGTGAATATTGTTCGTTCGGACACTACTTCGATGAGAATAGAGTACATAACAGGAAAGAAAGTTCCTGCAAAATTGTATGAAGTTATCAATGATACTCTACACGTTTATGGTGGACTCCGTACGTTTGTGAAATGCGACAAGATAACTACAGTGATTGGGAAACATCAGTGGTGGTTTGGAGTTTATAAATTCTCTCCAGAATTAATGAAACTTAGACTTACAGGTGGAACAGCCACTTACAGTAATGAAGGAATTAAAGAAAAACCTTTTGACATTGATTTGGCTGTTTCCGACAGTGCAAGCATTGAAATTAAGAACGTGAATCTGAGAAATCTGATTGTAGCGATTGACAAAGCTCACGTGAATTTGAATTGTTATGTTAAAAATATTTCAGGTAAAGTTCAAAATCACGGAGGGTTAACAGGATTTCAGTCGGCTCAGAATATTGTTGTTCAACGGGATACAACGAGCAATTTTTGGAATAAGGGATTTTGATTAAAACATATTGATGGCAAATTTGGGCAAAATTGCCTCAACTTTGGGCAAAAACGCCATAACTTTGGTGAAAGGCAGAGCAAAAAAGGGCAAAGTCGGAGCAACTTTGTACAAAAATGCCACAACTTTGGGCAATAATGGAGCAACTTTGGGCAAAGTTGTAGCAAGATGGATGAAAGTCGAAGCAACTTTGGGGAAAGTTGGTGCAAGATGGATGAAAGTTGGAGCAACTTTGGGGAAAGTTGGAGTAAGATGGATGAAAGTTGGAGCAACTTTGGGCAAAGTTGGTGCAAGATGGATGAAAGTTGAAGCAACTTTGGGGAAAGTTGGAGTAAGATGGATGAAAGTTGGAGCAACTTTGGGCAAAGTTGGTGCAAGATGGATGAAAGTTGAAGCAACTTTGGGGAAAGAAA
>Ga0209123_1000996_pt1 | contig 30887 bp, 14 predicted proteins | sample BarGraIncu00431A_FD_184500 | JGI IMG/M metagenome (GOLD analysis project Ga0209123, IMG submission 184500) | Arctic peat soil microbial communities from Barrow, Alaska, USA - Barrow Graham LP Incubations 004-31A (SPAdes) (version 2) | ecosystem: Environmental > Terrestrial > Soil > Wetlands >... | reverse complement strand
ACTAGAATTGTTATGCCTGAAACGCAAGTGCGACTTTCAGCAGGAAGAATAAATATGAGTCGTGAAGGTCAGGCGATGTGCTTTTTGGCTGGTGCCAATTCCATATTTTCAGGAGACAAATTACTTACCACTCCTAACAATGACGTAAATGAAGATATGAAAATGTTCGAGATTTTAGGATTAAAAAATCAACAACCTTTTGCCAAAGTATACCAACGCGAAACTGTGGAAGCAGCTGATTCCCAGTTTGCCTCACTTGGTGAAAAACCAAAATGGTCACGTCCTGGACATACCATTGATAGAAATCTGGAAGCAACTACTAAAGGAAAATAAAAGTTATAATACATTTCATAAAAAAATCCCGATTTGTAATTTACAAAACGGGATTTTTTATGAAGTTTTTTCAATACTAATAAATAATCTCTATGCTTTTGTCATTCCGACAAAGGAGGAATCTCAACAAACGTGAGCAACCAACAGAGATTCCTCCTTCGTCGGAATGACAAATAAATCCTTAACTTAATGATATTGGGCTATTGGAAAAGATTCTGAGACAATTGCCCTTAATAAATAATTTTCTCGGTAACTGTTTTGCCGTTTTGCAAAACAGTTTTTACAATCAAAGTTTGATGACTGGAAGTCAAACTAAGAATCGAAAATTCGTTGCTGTTCACCTTGGTTTTTTGATAGATTTGTCTTCCCAGTAAATCGTAAACCAGAACCTTGTCTATCATTTCGACCGAGGAATTGATTTTTATTTGTTTGTTTGTATTGGAAACCACAACCGTATTTTCGAGTGTGTCAAAATTTTTGGTTCCTAATGTTTTGCTTGTATAACGCAATATGAATCGGTCATTGAATGTACCTGCTATAGTAGTAAAAGCATAGGCTCCGCTTTTTAAATCAAAAATTGTATTGGTTAACTTGTCTTCAATAAATATGGCTTGGTCTGCAAGTAATCCATCCGCTTGGTCGATATTTATTGTAAAAGCACCATCAATAGTGGTACGATAACCCAGCGGCACTTCGTCCGTTTCATCAAATGGCATGGCACGTCCTTGAATCACTAAATTCTTGTCTTGGTTAATGCTGTAAAAATCCACGAATTCATTCCCGTCAAAACTCTCTCCATCAAAACGACTATCATATTCATTCGTGGCTCCTGTCACATAACCCACCAAGGCTTGTTTGAAAGCACCTTGACTATTGGACAAACTCAACCAAACACGGTGTTTTTCGACTGCATTAGTTGTTTTTCCTTTTGTGTTGCTCGTTTTGAAAAACTGGGAATTATTGACAATGGTAGATGTTGTTCCCGCCACACGAATATCGTTATTATACACAATTGCACTACCAGTAGGATTAACCAGACTGGATGCAAAGAACCCTTGCCCAGCGGCAATTTTACCCGACGGTATGTTCGTGTTTCCTCCTAAACTGTTTGCTTTAGCCGTAATATCTGGAGCTATACCAACAACACCTCCGGTAATATTGTAAGAAGCATAATCATCCTGAGTGTAGGCATAAGCCCCTGAACCCGCTTTAGTTGAACCATCTGGATTATTCCCAATAAGATTCCTGTCTTGCATGGCAGTATTATGTGTCCAGAAATACAAGGTTCCGTTCAGAACAGCTGCATTCTCATTCAAAAATGTATCGGCATTTATGGCAGATGGATAAGGATTTCCCAAGAGATAGAAACTATCAGGAACAATAGTTCCTGCAAGAGAAATTGCCCCATTATTTGGAACCCCATAAAAAGGAGCTAGATAAGTAGATACTGCGCTTGTTGATTTCGGACCGCCAACAATATAGCCTATCCCCGCAACCATTGATGTTGTGGGAGACTCCTGTTTCCAATTTTGTGATGGAACGTCAAACGAATAATAATTGCTGGAAAGCGACTGATTTTTAGAAAGCTCTCCCAAGGTTTGAGGCAATACCGGTGACGACCAATAGGTATAATCCGTACTAATGACCGCCGTGTTTGTCATTCGATTGTAGTTTATTTTGCCTGAATTATTATTTGTGACAACGTTATTTAATTGAACCAAACTAGCCGAGTTAATTGGGTTAGCTCCAAAGGTCTGGTCATAATCGAAGGTTAAAGTTCCTGTGCCTGAAACCGTAACTCCGTTGGTTATTGTCATCGTTCGCGCTGAATTAAGGATGACGCTCACCCCTGTATTTACGGTACAAGAACAGCCAAATAAATCTACATTTGGATCTGTCGCTGGTGGGTAATTGCTGGCAAAAACTAATTTTTGAGTGCTATCAGGTGTCCCATTTGACCAAGAACCGACTCCAGAAGCAACGGTCCAAGTATTGGTAATGGCTGGATTTATTACTACGCTACTTGATGCAACAGAAGAACAACTTCCTAAAGTTGCTATAATAGTATAAGAACCCGCAGGGGCAGTAACCGTATTTCCCGATATTGTAACTCCTGTCGCTGGAGTTGCAGTATAAGTGTAAGAACCGCTATAATTTGTAATTGTAAAACTTCCAGTAGCTGTAACACAATCGGGTTGGGTTATCGTTCCAATTGTGGGTATTGCTGGTGTTGCTGGCTGTGCATTAATAACCACATTTGTAGAAGCAGGAGAACCACAACTGGAAACTGAGTATAATTGTGTTGTTGGAATAATTTGCGAAACTTGACTTGGACTACTCCACGATAATTGTGATACTGCTCCGCCTGTATTATCATAAAATTCTAAAACAATATTATATTTTACACCTGCAGTGAGCGATATGGTACCTGTGTTAATAGTTGCGGCATGAATTGTCCAATTGTTAATGACTTGCACACCATTTACCCATAACCTGATACCATCATCGCTATTAGTTGAGAAAGTATAGGTCTCGGTGTATAGTGGTTGTATTAGTCCTGACCATCTTACAGAAAAATTGTCAACATTAATCGAAGAATCTGGGCTACCGCTTGCCCAATCGAAATTAACAGTAGCATCTGTACGTGTTAATACGGGAGAACCCGTAAGGTCCATAGTATTAAAATATTCTCCTTTTAAACCATTATTTAAATTATTTACCAAATAGGTATATGTCGTTCCTGCAGCAAGTCCTGCAATTGTTGTACTTATTCCAGACCCTAAAGTTGTAACACTTCCAGGACTTCTGGTCAACATCCAATTTCCAGCTGGTAAACTATTTAAAACGACACTACCAGTAGCTATCGAACACGTTGGCTGAGTAGTAGTTCCTATTGTTGGAGCAGAAGGTATTGCTGTTACCGTTGCTGTTACATCAAATCTTGTTGTACTCTCACAACCGTTTACTGTTTGTGTAGCATAATAATGTGTAGCATTTACTAAAGATGTTGTTGTTACTAATGGACTTCCTCCACTTGATGCAGCATACCATTGTATAGTTGTACCCGATGCAGATAAATTCGCTACTGTAGCTCCTGAACAAAAAGACTGTGCTGCTGTTCCAGTTGGCGTTGCTGTATTAGTTAAAGCAACCCATAAATAAGCAGAAGAACATGCATTTGCAGGATAAACACTAATATTATTGCTTTGAGAAGTTGTGCCAGTTGTTACCAAAACAGTAGTAGTTCCTTGACCACTAACAATTGTCCATCCTGTTCCAACTACCCAAGTATAGGAAGTTGCATTTGCAACTGCAGCGATGCTAAATGTCATAGTAGTTGATGCACAATTAGTTGTATTACCACTTAATGGATAAAAAACACCATTAACAGAGATTCCTCCAGGATTAGCCACTGTTAGTTTTACAGAACTCGTATTTAAGATATTACAGCCTCCGTTTTGAACTACCGCCCTATAGTAAGTATCTACTGTTACATTAGAGGCAGTTATTGAACTTCCTGTACTAGCAATTGTTGTAATAGGACCTCCTGCAAAATTATCTGTAGAAGATTCCCATCTCAATATAGAGCCTGTCTGTCCACTTAAACTAAGATTAGTATTAGACCATGAACAAACATTTGTGTTGGCAGGCGTAACCGTTCCTGCAACCGTTGGGGAGCTAACTGTAACCCATTGATAAGGACTATATCCTATACCACAACCATTAATTGCATCTACAGAAACATTACCTGTGGCTCCATTACTTGCAATACTAACCGTAATACTATTTGTTCCTGTTCCTGCTGTTATTGTCCAATTTGTGGGTAGTGTCCAATTGTAACTTGTGGCATTTGCAACCGCTGCAACACTATATGTTTGTAAGGTATTGCCAGCACATTGAGTTGTAGCACCAGTAATTGAACCTGGGGCAGCTGGAGCTGGATTTGTAATAACTTTTACCGAACCTGTAGCTGGATTTGAAACTGTTATTGGAACTCCAAAAGCCTTTAAAACTCTTCTATAATATTTAACATCTACAGTAGTTGTAGTAACTGCTGCTGGTGGTGTACAATCTTCTGCCGTAGCACCAGAAATATTTGTAAAAGTAACATTGTCAGTTGAAGATTGCCATTGATAGGTAGTGTTTGTTGTTCCTGTACAACTTAATAAATTTGAGCCATCTAAACTAGGCGAAGCACCTGAACATACATTTATATCTGCATAACTACTAATTGAATTTCCAGTGATTGCGGCAAAATTAACCCCGACTACATTGAATCCGCTCTTTTCATAATAATCCACTATTATATTGCTAGATCCAGTCAAATAAATCAAATTATTGCAATATTGAGTGTCTAAGTTATCTGACCAATTACTTAATACTGTAACACCATCAACGGTAGCTCGTATCCCATCATCAGCATGGGCATTCATAAAATAATAACCTGCTGCTCTAGTCGATAGCATACGATAGCGAACTGCAAATTGATCTGTGTAAATAGAAGTCCATGATATTCCGTTTGATAATACCGAAAAACAAACATTATCTCCACCAAAAGTTTCGTTAATCGTTTCTGTACCCACAGTATAATAACCCGCATAATTAGTAGCAGTTGTAAAAGGCTCTGGAGCAGATCCAACAGAATTATAAATATGCCCAATCCAAGAATTTGTCCCATAAGCAGTTTGAGAATCTTGGGTGTCACCAAGGCTGTTAAGCGTTAAAGAAAGCGCTCCTCCTCCTGCAGAACTGTCATTAAAACACCACTCTTCCGACAACAAAATCTTAACCTGTCCTGAGATTGTTGAAGTCCAGTTTGAAATTGTACATCCATTATTATTTTTATTGCCTATCAAAATTGCATTTGATGAAGAATCATAAACGGTTAAGTTTTCATCTTTACCCTTAAACACATCCCCTACTGAAAACGTATATGTAAAACCCTTGACAACATTTAAAAGAGCATATTGACCAGCATTAACTGTGGTTGTTGTTATAGTATTATTGTTATAAATATTATTGTTATAATCAATACAAAAAGTATAAGTCCCTACTGATGTTGCTGTTCCGGGATAAGTACATTGCCCAAAAGAAACCAAAGGTGTTATAGAAACAAACAAAACCATCAACAGCAAATAAAATGCTTTTGATGGTTTTGATGACAATGCGGTATTTTTAACTGAACTTAAGTAGGACTGATTCACAAGATTGTATTTTTCTGTTTTGTGGATTTCGAATAAAGATTTGGGTAATCCCTATTCAAAACTCATTTTATTGTTGTTTTAATTTAGTTTTCAATATTTTATCTTTAATTTTAAAAAAGAAATAAAGGGCTAATATATAAATAAAATTAATATTTCTCGTTAAAATACCGATAAACTCGTTAAACGACTGTTTTTTCAATGTATTTCTATGATGCTTGAATTCCAGCGAGTTAGGATTGGGTAAGATGGAATTGATTCCAGCTTCGAAATCAAATTCAACCACCACGAACTTGGAGTTGATAGGTTTGGTTGGCAGACTAAATTTCTGGATGGTAAAAACAGATAACTAGCCACGAATTTTACGACCCGAGCGACAGCGAACAGACGAAGTAAAGGAGAGGGAACCGAAACTGGATTAAATTCTTATAATTATCTCATAAAAAAGCTTCTAGCCTTTCAAAGGCTAGAAGCTTTAATTTTTAAAATCCCATCGCATTACGAATGGGATTTCTTGTAATATTATTGTCCGTCTGAGCGTAGTCGAAGACTGGTCTTCGACTACGCTCAGACGGACAGCATTGGACTAATTTATATGCGTTAATGGTATTATTTGTCAGTGCAGGTTCAGCTCAGTGTGACAAGTTGTGTTAATAAATAATCTTATCAGTAACCGTCGTGCCATTTTGCAGTGTCGTTTTCACCACCAAGGTTTGCTGGCTTGAAACCAAATTAGCTATCGTCAATTCGTTGCTGTTCACGTTGATTTTTTGGTAGATCTGTCTTCCCAGCACATCGTAAATGGTAACTTTGTCGATCGTTTCGGCAAAGGAGTTGATTTTTATTTCCTTGTTTTTGTTGGAAACTAAAACAGTGTTCGTTTGTGCGTCAAAATTAGCCGATGCCAATGTCTTGTTGGTATAATGCAACACAAAACGATCGTTGAAGGTTCCCGCCACCGTGGTAAAAGTATAGTTTCCGCTTTTTAAATCAGCAGTTGTATTAGTTAATTTGTCTTCAATAAACACGGCTTGATTGGTTAGCAATCCATCTACTTGGTCAATGTTTATTGAAAAAGAGCCGTCAATACTGGATCGGAATCCCAAGGGAACGACATCCTTTTCGTCGAATGGCAAAGTGCGACCTTGAATCGTTAAATTCTTGGTTTGGAGAACACTGTAAAAATCCACGAATTCATTCCCGTCAAAACTCTCTCCATCAAAACGACTATCATATTCATTCGTGGCTCCTGTCACATAACCCACCAAGGTTTGCTTGAAAGCACCTTGAGTATTGGATAAATCCAACCAAATACGGTCTTTTTCGATGGCGTTGGCCGTTTTTGCTTTGGTGTTGCTGGTTCTGAAAAACTGGGAGTTATTTCCTGATGTTCCCGCCACCCGAATATCGTTGTTGTACACAATTGCAGTGCCAGTAGGGGATGCCAGAATTGAACCAAAAAATCCCTGACCAGCAGCAATTATACCCGATGGCACGCTTATATTTCCTCCTCCATTGATTGCCGCAGATGTTGTACTTAATGGATCTATTCCTACTCCTCCCGTAACATTGTAAGACGCATAATCATTCGAAGTATAGGCAAGTGCGCCAGAGCCTGCTGTTGAAAGTATAAGGTTTCTATTTTGCATAGCGGTATTATGGGTCCAGAAATACAAGGTTCCACCAAGAACAGTTGCATTCTCCTGTAAAAATTTATCGGCATTTATAGCCGATGGATACGGATTTCCTAAAAGATACGAACTGTTTCGAGTAATACCTGTGGTAAGGGAAATCGCACCATTATTTGGGATCCCATTAAAAGTTGCCAGATAAGTAGATACTGGGTTCGGTGGCTTTGGCCCGCCAATAATATACCCTGCGCCCGCAACCATAGCAGTCGTCGCAGATGCTTGTTGCCAATTGTCTACCGTAGAATCATACGAATAATAATTGCTTGGAAGCGATTTGTTTTGAGAAACACCTCCCAAAGTTTCCGGTAAAACTGGTGACGACCAATAGGTATAATCCGTGCTGGCGACCGCAGTGTTGGTCATTCGTTTGTAGATTATATTTCCCGAATTAGTATTAACATTATTTATTTGCACCAAACTGGCCGAGTTAATTGGGTTAGCTCCAACGGTCTGGTCATAATCGAAGGTTAGAGTTCCTGGGCCTAGAACCGTAACCTCATTGGTTATTGTCATCGTTATCCCTGATTTAATGGTAACAGTTGCGCTACCAGTAACCTTACAAGAACATCCAACTATATCTACATTAGGATCTGTCGCTGGTGGGTAATTTCCAGTAAAAACTAATTTTTGAGTGCTATCAGGTGTCCCATTTGACCAAGCGATCCCATTCCAGGTATTAGTAGTTGGAGCCGTTATCACAAAACTTGTTGAAGCAACCGAGGCACATATGCCATTACTTACCGTATACATATAACTCCCTACTGGAAGCCCAGAAATTGTGGTTGTGGTTCCTGTACCTCCAGTTATTACAGGGATAGCGTTACCATTTTGATATAAATCCCAAGTACCAGTTGGCAAACCACTTAAAACAATACTTCCTGTGGTTGTAACGCAATCCAGTTGGATAATAGTACCTGTTGGGGCTGAGGGAACTGCTTTTATTACAAAATCTGCTGGCGTTCTACAACCTGGATTAAGGGAACATTCTGCATAATAAGTGGTTGTACCTGCTGTGTTAGTGTTTGCTAATCCTGAATCAGCAACTCCAACTGGATTAAAAGGAGAGCCTGAACCAATTTTTGTTCCACTGCTCACAGCGGTATACCAATCTATTGAACCTGGTATTGTATAGGTAACCGTTACGTGACCGTTAGCTCCAGCACCACCGTTACTATTATAGCCAGCACCTCCACCTCCACCTCCAGGTGTAGTACCTGCTGATCCATCGGTACCATTACCACCAGCGCCTCCTGATCCAGTCGCATTTCCAGCATCTCCACCATTACCCCCTACAGGATTTGATCGACCATTTCCTGATGAACCAGCTGTTTTTGTAACACTTGTAGCAGATGCTATAACAAAACTGCTTCCAGTAGTTCCGCCAGTTCCTGCAGTATTTCCACTGGATCCTCCACGTCCATAATCAGCACTAAAAGTACCAGCTCCACCAAATGTCGTAACTGTACCATTATTAGTTTGAGTTGCGCCTCCAGCCCCAATTACTACAGCATAATTAGTACCTGCAGTCGTGGTTATTGTTCCTTTTACATAAGCGCCTCCACCACCACCAGGTCGTGCATTCGAACCAGAACCTGATCCTCCACCTGCACCTCCTGCTCCCCAAGCTTCCACTGTGATACTTGTAACTCCAGCTGGTACCGTAAATGTTCCGCTAGAACTGATTTCCGTAACTACAACATTACTCCCGCAAGCTCCGGATGCCGTCAAAGTTCCCGACCCCCCCACACAAATAGAAACTCCAGTTGTTGCTGGTGGTACAGTAACTGTTACAACCGTAGCCGCAGAAACTGCACTTTGGCATCCACTTGCATTGGCTACTTGTACCGTATAACTTCCCCCAGTTGTCGGGCTTATACTTGCCGTTGTTGCTCCCGTTGACCATAAGAAACTTGTTCCTACACTTGAAGTTAAAGTTACACTTCCGCCAGAACAAAATGTTGTTGATCCTCCTGCGGTAATTGTTGGTGCTGTCAGTAAAGCATTTACCGTTGCAATCACTGCAGTTCGAGGTGAACTTTCACAAGTTGTTACAGTAGTATTATAAATAACTGCATAATAAGTTGTAGTTGCAGTTATAGATGGGGTAGCATAAGTAGCGCCTCCGGTTTGCAAAAGCAATCCTCCTGTTAAAGCACTATACCATTTATAATCTTGGTCAACACCAGCACCACTTGCGGTCAATGCAACTGATCCTGTTCCACAACGTGAAGCACCGGTTGTTATTGGCGTAGAAGGCTGCGTGGAGGCCACAACAGAGTTGCTTAAAACCACATTATCTATTGCCCATATCTCATTACTGGAATTATTCTTCAACGTAATTTTGATTCTTAATGAAGCCGTATTTGGCAATCCTGTCAATATTACTTTACTATAACCATCAGTCGTTCGTGCTCCTCCACCTACGGGCGACCATGATTTAGTTCCTTCAACGGTTCCATTTCCATCATAAGCGCTCGACGCAGTGCCTGTTCCTGAAGTGTAGCTCCAAAAGGCATTACTATTCCCGGCAACAGTCATCTCGTTTGTGAAAATCGCACCCCCATCTATACTTATCGCAACAGTGACAATATCGGCGACATCCAATCCTCTTCCAGAAGAATTATCAAGGGCAGCTAATTTGAAGGATAGTGAAGGACTGCTGTAGCAGCGGGTGTCGATATCAGAATTTGAAGTTAATGTTGCGGTTGTACCACTTACATAATATCCCCTTGTACCAGCAAATGCAGTTGTCGCATTAGTAGGAAATCCAGGTGTAATATTGCCAACTGAACCCCCATTATTAGTAAATGTCATAACAGGCGAAGCTGGTGTGTTCTCAAAATCCTGCTGTGCAATGGTTACTTGACCAAAAGAAATTGCCGGAGCTAAAGAGAAGAGTAAAACTATCAATAATAAACGAATTGCTTTTGATGGTTTTAATGTAACTGCGGTATTTCTTTCTGAATTTAAGTAGGATTTCTTCATAGGATATTTTTTTGATTTTGAATAAAGAATTGGGGGTTGCTTTATACAAAATCTATTTTTTTATGATTTAAGTGTTTTTTTGACTTATTTGTTTTTGGTTTTTTTTGTCACGTTTTGGTTTTTAACCCTTTTCCTTTAACCCAAAACTAAATTTTATCGGCGAAAATAATAGCAATTTATGGCGGATTAAAAAAAATTCGTTCAAGTACTCATTTATCCGTTATAGAGCTGTTTTTTACGCACCTAAGACCCTTTTGCCTTGGTAAAACGGGAGCCAGCAACAAAAAAGGTTCTGTTTTTCAATACATTTACCGCAGCATCTGAACTACAACGAGTTAAGGGCATCAAAAACCTCATCCCAAACCCTTCTCCAAAGGAGAAGGGAGTCTTATACTAAAAACACAATATGCTTTGCCATAAAGTGAAATAAAAAAAATGTTGTTCTGTTCCGAAAAAGGGTCTTGAAAAAATCATAAAACAGGAAAAGTTCCTTCGTATTTATAGAAATAAGAAGAGACTCTGTTTCAAAAAAAACTATCCGTTGGTATTAGAAAATAATTTTATCAGAAACTGTCGTGCCATTTTGCAAAATCGTTTTTACCACCAAGGTTTGATGGCTTGAGACTAAATTAGATATCGAAAGTTCATTGCTGTCCACCTTGGTTTTTTGATAAATTTGTCTTCCCAGCAAGTCGTAAATCGTGACTTTGTCAATCGTTTCAATCGAAGAATTGATTGTTATTTGTTTGTTTTTACTGGAAACCAAAACCTGATTTTCTTTTGAGACAAATTTATTGGTTCCCAATGTTTTGTTGTTGTTGTTGTTGTTGTTGTTGTTGTTGGTATAACGCAACACAAAACGATCGTTAAAAACCCCTGATGTCGTAGCAAAAGTATAGTCTCCTCTTTTTAAATCAAAAATTGTATTGGTTAACTTGTCTTCAATAAATATGGCTTGGTCTGCAAGTAATCCATCCGCTTGGTCAATGTTTATGGTGAAAGTTCCATCAACAGCTACTCTGTATCCAAGAGGGATTTCGTCGTTTTCGTCGAATGGTAAAGCACGACCTTGAATTACCAAATTCTTGTCTTGGAGAACGCTGTAAAAATCAAGAAAATCATTTCCATCAAAACTTACTCCATCAAAACGCCCTTCAAAGTCATTTGTGGCATCTGTAACATAACCCACAAGTGTTTGCTTGAAAGCTCCTACAGTGTTGGTAAGATTCAACCAAATGCGATCCTTTTCAATGGCATTGGTCGATTTTGCTTTTGTATTGCTAGTTTTGAAAAATTGAGAATTAATTAATGTATTATCAAAATTATCAACCCGCATACTGTTATTGAAAACTGCATTTCCGGCAGCAACACTTGTCGTAAAAAAACCTTCGCCAGAGGCAATATTTCCATTAGGAATAGCAACATTTAACCCAGTACTAATTAATCCCGTACCAGTTCCAACTCCACCTGTTGAATTGTAAGAAGCATAATCATCCGAGGTGTAGGCATAAGTTCCTGAACCCGCAGTTCCATTCGTGATGTTTGTGGCCAATTGAATGGCTGTATTATGTGTCCAAAAATAAATAGTTCCATCGAGTACTCCCGAATTTGCAGCCAAAAATTTATCAGCATTTAAAGCCGACGGGTATGGATTACCAAGAAGGTTAGAAGTATTTGCAGCTCCAATTGAAGCGTTTATAACACCATTATTGGGTATGCCAGTAAAAGAAGCCTGATAGGTACTCGGTGCTGAATAAGTTTTAGGCCCTCCAATGATGTATCCATTTCCCGCAGCCATTAGGGTTGCCGCTGAGGCTATTTCCCAATCATCTGACGTGGAATTATATGAATAGTACATATTTGAAAATGCTGTATTTTGAGAAACACCTCCTAATGTGTATCCTGCTATTGGCGAAGACCAATAGGTATAATCCGTGCTCAAAATTGCGGTGGTCATTCTATTATAGGTAATATCACCTGTATTTGTGTCAGCATCATTTTTTTGAACCAAACTGGCGTCGTTATTAAAAGTCAAAGTTCCTGAAACAGTAACTCCATTGGTTATTGTCATTGTTCGTCCTGAACCAATAACAACATTAAAACCAGAATTTACCGTACAAGAACAACCAAATAAATCATCGGTACTTGACGGATAATTTTCGTTAAAAACTAGAGCTTGATTACTAAACGCATTCGTATTCGGCGTTCCTGCTGACCACACTGTTCCGTCCCAAGTGTTTGGAACTGATGTATTTATATCTACATTTACAGAAGGCGATGATGTACAAGTTCCGTTAGAAACTGTAAAGTTATAAGTGCCTACCGTCAATCCTGAAATAGTTGTACTAGTTCCTGTTCCTGTAGTAGTTGCAACCGAAGCACCACCTCTTGTTAATATCCAAGTTCCTGTTGCCGGCAAACCGCTTAAAACCACGCTGCCTGTGGCTAAAGCACAAGTGGGTTGGGTAATTGTTCCTACCAGTACGGTAGGTATCGGCTGCAAAGAAACCAAAACACTTGGACTGGCCGCAGTACCGCAAGAATTCGTTCCTGTATCAGAAACTATAATCCTATAATAGGTCGAAGTTGTTAATACTGGAGGCTCATACGTGAGTGTGTTTGTCCCTATATTAGTCCATGATAAATTGTCTATACTACTTTGCCATTGGTAGGAATAGGCAGTTCCTAAACCACCTGTTGCAGCCGTGGCAGTTAATGCCGCTGGAGCTGTATTATAACAAATGGATTGAGATTGAGTAATTACCGGAGCTTGTAACTGGGGAAGAAAAGTCAGTTTCCGGGTCCGGGAATCACTACTCACATTGCAATTAGCACCCGATGACTTAAACGTGATATAAACACGGTATTCCGCTGATTCAGCCGGTGTGCCACTAATTACATTCAACGTGGCGGTTCTAGAACCAGAAAGATGAACTCCATCGACTACATCAGTCCATGTTCCCGAAATTACCGATTTTTTCCATTGATAGGAAACAACATTTGAAGGAATAGAAGTCGTAACCGTATAGGAATAATTAGTTCCATAACACTGCGTCACTGCTGTACTGACTGGTGTAATTCCGGTTATTTCATTTACTGAAAGTGTCACAATAGTAGAGGAAACACCACAAGTGCCATTCGATACAATAACTTGATATTGGGTACCATTAAGAGATAGTGCACTTCCTACATTCCGAAGTCGAATTTGTCCTGCTACAGCTACAGGATATGTCACATTGGACTCCATAGGAATAGTTGTAAAACTTACATCAGACGGCATTTTTCGCTGCCAAGTATATGTAAGCCCTGTTCCTGCGGCAGCGGCAGTAAAACTAACAATACTTCCCTCACAATCTAACTGATCTACTGGTTGGGTTGTAATGGCTGGCAATGAATTAACCGTTAAAAACCCATAATTACCGTTTTTTGTACAAGAAGCCGATGTAATTTTAGCTCTATATTTATAATTATTCATTGCAACGGTAACACTACTAATGGTCAGTGTTGCCGAGGTCACTCCTGAATAAACGGCATTATTGGTATCACTCCAACCAGAACCATCATTAACCTGCCATTGATATGCAGGAGAACCTCCAGTGGTTGAAACTGTAAACACTGCACTAGAGCCTGAACAAGCAGAAACATTTGCTATGTCGTTAATTGTAAAAGAACAGGATCCTCCATATATAACTAAATTAACTAAATCAATTAAAGTTTGAGTTTCTGTAGAAGGAAAAACTCCTGGAGTAACATTATTGTCTATCGAAGTTGTTGTAATTATTACCGTAGCATTAGGATCTACAGCATAAATTTGATTTGCCCCAGTACCACCCGTAGTATTAAAATTTCCTGTAATGTTTCCTCCCACCACAACATTTCCTTGCTTTTGTAAATCTGATGTTGATGAACTGGTCAAATTTCCTGCTATAACAACATCACTTTTCCAAAAATCAGTTATTCCATAATTAGTATAATTCCCATAGACTAATAAAGTGGCATAGTCATTTCCTGAACCCATTGTGAAACTTCCTCCAGAATTAACGGTAAAATCACCATATACTATAAGTCCTATATTGTTATTTATACTTAAACTCCCAGAAACACTTACACTTTTCGCCATTGCATACGCAGTAATAGTTACTGTTTTTCCAGACGGTATTACAACGTCGTCAGCAGCAGTTGGAACTCCACTTGGCATCCAGTTAGCCGCAGTATTCCAATTCCCAGATGTTACATTATAAGTTTTTGTTCCTGCAAAAACTGCAGTATGAACTAAAATTAAAAAAAGCGGAAGGAGTAATTTTTTGATCATAAATAGTTCTGCCTTATTTATTTAAAACATCTTTTGTTGTGAATAATTAACTTAATATATTACAAAACAAACAAAACTTATTAAACTAATAAAATTAAGTCGTTCAAATACCTCTTTATCAGTTATACTACCATGTTGAAAAGATTGAAAATCATTCCCTTTTAAAACCCCATTTTCCTGTTAAAAAAGCAATACAAAAAAATGCCTATTTTTGTTCAGGTTTGACTAGCCTACAAGAATAAAAACTAAATTAAATTTGATTGAGAAAAAGTATAAAAAATACGAAATTTGAATGCTGAGCAACCAAATATTTCAAATAATGACCACAAAATGAAAGACGTTTTTTCCGTAAAAGAAGCCATACAAAAAATTGAATTTTTTTGCTCCTACCAAGAACGCTGTCACGAGGAAGTGGTTTCTAAATTGCGCAGCATGAAGATGGATTCAGAGGAAATAGACGAAATTATGGTGCATCTCATTGCTTCGAATTTTCTGAACGAGGAACGTTTTGCCAGCAGTTATGCCAGAGGAAAACACCGCATTAAACATTGGGGAAAAATCAGGATTATCAACGAGTTGAAGTTCAAAAAAATATCGCAAACCCTTATCAACATTGCGCTCAAAGAAATCACTCCCGAAGAATATTCAGCAACATTTCACACACTGGCCGACAGACATTGGGAATCCATCCGAGAAACAAACACATTAAAAAAGAAAAAAAAATTCTGTGATTATATGCTTCGACGAGGTTTTGAAGGCAATTTAGTTTTCGAGAAAGCGAAGGAATTGGAAGGGTTGGGACGCGGATGAAACTGATGTTACGCTGATAAAAACAGATTTTATTTGTCCGAGCGAATCAGTAAAATCTGTTGCCCCTTTTTTGAAAAGATGATCATAACGACAGCAAAATGCTCACTGCATTTCCGCCAAAACCTACCGCATTGACCAGTACTTTGCGAATTTTTTTTCTTGGCTTTTGCACTTCGACATAAGGAACGCCAATAAATTCCTGATGTTGCATCATCAAAATCGCCATTTCGATACTCAACATTCCTGATGCGCCAAAGGTGTGCCCTATTTTCCATTTGTTGGTGGTAAGCATCGGCAAATCACCTCCAAACACTTTTTGAATCGCCTTATATTCGGTTAAATCCCCCGCTTTTGTTCCCGGAGCGTGCATCACAATGACGTCAACTTCGGACAAATCGGTATTTTGCAACGCCATTTTCATCGATTTTTGAAAACAAGTCGCTTCCGCCGAAATCGAAATGTTGTGTTCCAAAATTTCGGTGGCATAACCAATACCTTCTATGAAAGCCAAAGCATTTTCTTTTCGACCCATCTCAAGACAACAAACCGCGGCGCCTTCGCCAAGAATCATTGTGTTTTGTGTTTTCTTCAAATCGAAAGCCTTATTGGGAAACTCTTCTTCACTATTCGAATAAATTTTCAGCGCCCGCATTTGGGCAATCGTAAAATCGGTCAGAGGCGCTTCACTTCCGCCAACCAGAAATTTATCTGCCATTCCTGCCCGAAGCCAGGCCACACCGTTCAACAAAGCGTGTAAAGCGGTCGAACAGGTAATGGAATGTGAAATTTCGGGTCCCTGACTTTGCAAATCGTGGGCAACCCAAGAGGAAATATTTCCCAAAGTTGTCGTTGGCGATGCCAGAGTTTGCGCTTTACCCGTTTCTAAATATTCCTGATGGTGTTTTTCGAATAAATCAGTGGCACCACGAGAAGAACCGATGTTGATTCCGAAAACGTCATTTGAAGTCCAACCCGCATTTTGAATAGCTTTGCGTGAAGCAGCCATCGCATACAAAACTGATTTATCCAAGGATTTGTATTTAATATCCGATTGTTTTAATGCTGCGATTATTTCCTTCGAATCATCGTCGATTGTGGCAACGAGTGTTTTTTTGTGGTCCAAAAAATGTTCGGTGAAACAATGATTGGTATTTAGATAATTTTCCCAAATCGTTTTTGGATCGTTTCCCAAAGGGGAAATGGAAGCTATGGATGTTATAGATATTGTTTTTGACAAGACTTTTTATTTTACGGCAAAGGTCGGGAAGTTTTTTTAAAAAATTGTACACAGATGACACGGATTTGCTAAAGCAAAAACGCTGATAAAAACGGATTTGTTTTTTAACCGTATAAGAAATATAAGGTCATATAAGTTGGAAAACAGTGAAAATCTTCAATGGAAATCCGTGTAATCCGTGTAATCTGTGGCCAAAAAACTAACCTATTTCCAACGCTTTTTCGACAACTTGATAGACTTTTTGCAATTGCTCGTCGGTAATAATATAAGGCGGTAAAATATAAACAATATTGCCCACAGGACGCAAAATAACTCCGTTTTCGATGAAAAAATCATAGAGTTTGTTGCGCAATGTTCCATAATAACTTTCGGAGCTTTCTGTTTTTATTTCCAAGGCAAAAATCACTCCCAGGACTCGTGTCGTGGCAACTTTTGGATGGGATTCGATATGCTTTTGAAACTCCAAATGGCTTTGGTTTATTCGAGCAATATTGTCTTGCATTCCACTAGACTGCAACAATTCTAAACTCGCCAATGCTGCCGCACAACCCGTGGGATTCGCGGTAAATGTATGCCCGTGAAACAAGGCTTTATTGATGTCCTCATCGTAGAAAGCTTCGAAAATATCCTGGGTAAAAGTGGTGATTGCCATCGGAATTGTGCCGCCGGTCAAGGCTTTCGACAAGCACATCATATCGGGATTTTCATCTAAATAATCTGTTGCAAAAGTTTTTCCCGTTTTTCCAAAACCCGTCATCACTTCATCTGCAATCGTGAGTACATTATTTTCCTGGCAAATTCTAATTAATTCGTCGAGTGATTGGGGTTCGTACATCACCATTCCCGCGGCACCTTGTACCAAAGGCTCGAAGATAAAACCCGCACAATTATTGTTTTTTATGGCTGCTGCCAAAGCATCAAAACTAGCTTGTTCCTGCCCTTTTATTGGAACGGGAATCCGAACCACATCGATGAACATTCCCTGAAAAGCCTGGGTGTAAAAGGAAATTCCGCTTGCTGCCATTGCGGCAAAAGTGTCGCCGTGGAAAGCATTTTCGAAAGCGATTATCGTGGTTTTCTTTTCGCCTTTATTAAAAAAATATTGCAAGGCCACTTTTATTGCGACTTCAACGGCAGTTGATCCATTATCGGAGAAAAATATTTTTTGTTGATTTTTGGGCAATATTTCTATCAACTTTTCGGCCAAAACTACGGCAGGTTCGTGCGTGAATCCACCAAAAAGAACGTGTTCTAGAGTGGTCAATTGCTTGTAAATCGCATCGGCAATAAATTTATTGGAATGCCCGTAAGGATTCACCCACCACGAAGCAATCGCATCAATATATTGCTTGTTATTTTCGTCCCACAAAATTGCGCCTTCGCCACGAACTATCGCGATGGGCAATTGTGCGGTTTTATGTTGTGTGTAAGGGTGCCAAAGGTATTTTTGGTCTCTTTCGGTTAGATTCATTGGATTTCAGATTCTTGATTGAAATTGATTTTTGAAATTATCATTACTATTGAAGTTTCAACAAATTCTCCCGAAACAAATCGGCGTATTCCCGAATAACGGCTTTATCAAAATAAGGCTCTTGTTCTATTCTTCCAATACATTTTACTCCTGTCATTTTCAGAATAATTGCTTCGGAGGATTCATCCCGATAGCTATCGGGATTATCGCCATTAAAAATAATTCCTGCAATGTTTTTTTTTCTGTTTTTTAAGGCTTCGATGGTGAGCAATGTGTGATTGATACTTCCCAAATAATGTCTTGAAACAACAATCACTTTATAGTCTTTTTTGATTAAATCGATGACACAATCCTTGTCGTTTAACGGAACAAAAACTCCTCCGGCTCCTTCAATGACAAGATGATTTTTTTCCCGATAGCTATCGGGATTGGGTTCTTTAATCTGATTTAAAACAATAGTAATTCCATCCAATTCAGCAGCGAGATGTGGACTTGCGGGTGTGTTGAGTTTATAGCTGTTTTCGTGAATGGTGGTTTTGTGGTTTGAAATATAGCTTTTGATTTTATGACTATCGGAATTTTCCAAATCCCCTGCTTGAATGGGTTTCCAATAATCGGCTTTGAGTGCTTCAACAATTATGGCGGAGGCAATTGTTTTGCCTACATCGGTAGAAATTCCTGTGATGAATATTTTCATAGATATTAATGTTTATCACTCTCTGCGTGAAATCTGATGTGTTAATTTTAAAAAAATGTTTCTTTTTCTTTGATATTTTTTATAAAACATTCCGTTTTCCCAACGGATTAAAATCCATTGCTACAATATGTCCCGTCCGCAGCGGACTATCACGTACTTGCCAGAGCCTTAGGCTCGGATAATTTTGTAAGGCTGGACTTTAGTCCAGTTGCATAAAAGCAAAACACGAAAAAAAGAGCCATAGGCTCGGTGCATTTTACATTTTGCCGGTAAGCACTATCTTGAAAACTAAAAATGAACGAAATGAACTAAAAAACAAAGGTACTCAACAAACCCAATACTTCCGAGATTTCTTCTTTTGTATTGAAGCTATGGATGCAAAAACGCAAACGCTCCTGACCTTCGGGAACCGTTGGCGAAAGAATTGCTTTGACATCAAATCCTTTTTCTTGAAGTTGATTCGCTATCGATTTTACGTTTTCATTTCCTGGAATTATGGCACTTTGTATCGCCGATTTGCTTTTGACAAACATTGGTTTCAATCCCAATAAATGCTGGACTTGATTGAAATGGATAATGTTTTCTCGTAGTTTACTGATTGTGATTTTATCTGTTTCCAAATGTTGGTACGCCATTAAAATCGTGGCAACCGAATGCGGAGACAAACCAGTCGTATAAATAAAACTTCGGGCGAAATTGACGAGATATTCCTTCAATTCCTGTGAACCTAAAATCGCTGCGCCGTGACAACCCAATCCTTTCCCGAAAGTCATTATTCGGGCAAAAACTTTGTCTTGTAAACCCAACATTTGAACCAATCCTTCTCCAATTGAACCAAAAACGCCAAGCGAATGCGCCTCGTCTATAACCAAATGGCAATTGTATTTCCCTGAAAGTTGCGTCAATTCTTCAAGATTTGGCGTGTCGCCATCCATCGAAAAAACACTTTCGGTGACGATGTAGACTTCGACAAATTCTGTCTGAAAGCGTTGAATGAGTTTTTCCAAGTCTTCGAAATCGTTGTGCTGGAATTTATAGGATTTGGCATTCGAAAGCTGGATTCCATCACGAATGGAAGCGTGACATAATTCGTCATACAAAATCAAGTCGCCTTTTTGCGGAACAGAACTGAAAAATCCAACATTGGCATCGTAACCTGAATTGAAAATCAAGGCACTTTCCGATTGATGGAATGTTGCCATATAATTTTCTGCTTCCTGATATACTTTGTGGTTTCCGGATAATAATCTCGAACCAGTTGCTCCATTTTGGATGCAATTAGTATCAATTAAATACTGATGCGTTTCATCGAAAATGGCTTTGTTTTTTGAAAACCCAATGTAATCATTCGATGCAAAATCGATTAAATTATTGGGCAAAGATAATTTCCGTAAAGCATTATTTTGCTTGCGGGTTTCGAGTTTTGTAGTTAGGTTTTTCGGAAACTTCATATAAGCAAAGTTATAATTTAAAAAATGAAATTTCATGTTTTATGGATTTTTAGCCCAGATGGAAACGGCATCCCACGCTTTTTCAGCGTGGATACAGTGAACAGCTGGAAATAGCTCCAAAAAAAAAGTCACACATTGCTGTATGACTTTTTGTTGCTATTTCAAATTGTCTTAGTCGGCTAAAACAATTACTTTATTGTCTTTCATTTCGATTGTTCCCGATTCAATGTCAAGTGTATAATTCTGATCATCTACTTTTGTGAATAAATCTTCGGATTCTTTGCTAAACTTGAAACTTGGAGCCGTAATTTTTACAGTTCCTTTTTGGAGCAGTGAAACAATTGGTGCGTGATTATTTAACATTTGAAAATGACCATCAACTCCCGGAAGGGATACTGAAGTTATTTCGCCTGAAAATAATTTTGCTTCTGGTGATACTATTTCTAAAATCATAATTTTAAATTGAAATTCCAAATCTTTAAAATTCCAATGTTGGAATTTGGAATTTTATTTTTTGAGTTTTATCAAGCTTCGCTTGATTATTAAACTTCTGCCAACATTTTTTCTCCTGCTTCGATAGCTTCTTCAATAGTTCCTTTAAGGTTGAATGCTGCTTCTGGCAAGTGATCTAGTTCACCGTCAATGATCATGTTAAATCCTTTGATGGTATCTTTAATGTCAACCAAAACTCCTTTTAATCCTGTAAACTGTTCCGCTACGTGGAAAGGTTGAGACAAGAAACGTTGTACACGTCTGGCTCTTGAAACCGCCAATTTATCATCTTCAGAAAGTTCTTCCATACCCAAAATCGCAATAATATCTTGCAATTGTTTGTATTTTTGAAGAATTTCTTTTACTCTTTGTGCACAGTCATAATGCTCGTCTCCCAAGATATGTGGAGTCAAGATTCTTGAAGTTGAATCCAATGGATCCACCGCAGGATAAATTCCTAACTCAGCAATTTTACGAGATAATACGGTTGTAGCATCAAGGTGGGCAAACGTTGTTGCTGGCGCCGGGTCAGTTAAATCATCCGCAGGAACGTAAACCGCTTGTACAGATGTGATAGAACCTTTGTTTGTAGATGTAATTCTTTCTTGCATCGCACCCATTTCGGTAGCCAATGTTGGTTGGTACCCTACCGCAGATGGCATACGACCTAAAAGTGCCGAAACCTCAGAACCTGCTTGTGTGAAACGGAAGATATTATCCACAAAGAACAATACATCTTTTCCTTGGTCAGAACCCGCTCCATCACGGAAATATTCCGCAATAGACAATCCTGAAAGCGCTACACGAGCACGAGCTCCAGGAGGCTCATTCATTTGACCGAAAACGAAAGTCGCTTTAGACTCTCTCATTCCTGGCATATCTACTTTAGACAAATCCCATCCTCCATTTTCCATAGAGTGCATGAATTCATCCCCGTATTTTATAATTCCTGACTCTAACATCTCACGAAGTAAGTCATTTCCTTCACGTGTTCTTTCTCCTACTCCTGCGAATACTGAAAGTCCGCCGTGACCTTTTGCGATATTGTTAATCAACTCTTGGATCAAAACCGTTTTACCTACACCAGCACCACCGAACAATCCGATTTTTCCTCCTTTTGAGTAAGGCTCAATCAAATCGATTACTTTAATACCCGTGAATAAAACTTCAGATGAAGTTGATAAATCTTCGAATTTTGGAGCTTGACGGTGAATAGACATTCCGTTTTCACCAGTTTTTGGCAAATTCCCCAAACCATCAATAGCATCTCCGATTACGTTGAATAAACGACCGTAAATATCTGGGCCAATTGGCATTTTGATGGGATTTCCTGTTCCAACAACTTCATAACCTCTGCTCAAACCGTCTGTTGAATCCATTGAGATGGTACGAACGGTGTTTTCACCAATGTGAGATTGTACTTCTAGAACCAATAAAGTCCCATCTTTTTTTGTGATTTCTAACGAATCATAAATTTTTGGAAGTTCAACATCCTTTCCGTTGAAAACAACATCAACTACTGGACCAATAATTTGCGCAACTTTTCCTATTACTTTTGACATTACTTATGTGTTTATTAAACAGCTATTCAGGTTTATGAAATACGATCGATCGAAACTAATTGATACAGATGCATTTTCAGTGCGCAAAGGTAATTTTTTAAAATATAAAAATCAATACTTTTTTTGGAAAAATTAGGGGAAATTTAGACGGATTCTCTATAAGAGAGAGGAAAATCGAAGAAAGTATTTAAAAACAGAAAAACCATCCGCCTTTGAACGAATGGTTTTTCAACTATTTTGTAAAATATAATTATGGATTAATTGTCCAAGAAGCAAAATATTGTTGTCCTATTGCTCCAGCACCCAATACTTGGGTATATTCTTTACCTCCTATGTTAGCTGCACCAATTTTTATCACTGATTTTAGTTTTGGGATACCATAGTTGATTTGTGCATCAATAACAGTTGCAGCAGCGATCATTCCGTCAACCATTGTAGACTGCCATAAATACCCACTGTTCCATCTTCCGCTAACATTGAATCCGAAATTTTCGAATAATCTGTCATTCCCAACAGAAGCTTTAACCCTGTGTTTTGGTGTGTTGAAACCCGCTTCAAAACTCGGGTCTTTTGCTTGGTCAAAATTAAATTGGGCATAGTTGTAGTTAGCTCCAAGGTCAAAGTTTCCAAACACTTTTCTAGAAACTCCAATACCAAACCCTAATGATTTGATTTCAAGATTTGTATTAGTGTATAATTGATAAGCTCTATAGTCACTATTCTTAAGTGCAAGCACGCTTTGTACATTTGGATTATTCATATAAGGGACTGGATCCGTTGCGCCAGATGCAAAATCCAAAGTTTCGCTGGCAGTACCATATAATGGCGCAACAACGGTCAAGTTGCCAATAAAATTATTGTAAACATTATAGTATCCGTTAATATCAAAATTAATTTTCTCTACTTGAGAACGATAGCCCAACTCAAATGCTTTTACCTCCTCGGGCTTTACTAATCCTACATTCGTTTTTTTCAATAATGCTGGATTACCTGTTGCACTAAACGCCCCCACAGATGCTGCGGTGTAAGAATTGTTGTATGCTTTTTCTCCAGTCATTATAGCGATATTAGACCCCAATATAAATTGCCCATAAGGAGAAATTAAACCACTACCATTAATGTTATTTCCTCTAACCTCTGAAAAACGAGCTAAATTGTCTAGGGCAGAACCGACCAATGCAGCGCTTCCAACATCGAACCCTATATATTGGTCTTGAGTACTTGGATTTCTAAATCCTGTTTGATAAGAAGCTCTGAAATTGTGTTTTTTACTTTCGCCAGCTGAATATACCAATGACACTCTTGGAGAATAACTACCGTCAAAGTTTTTAGCTTTGTCATAACGAATAGACCCTGTAAATTTCAATCTGTCCTCCATGAATTTTTTCTGTAATTGGGTGTATGCTCCATATTCGTTATAATAAATAGGACTATTAGCGTCAGTATATATTCTACCATGAGAATTCAAAGCATATTCTCTGAAAGATCCACCTATTTGAATCTCGGCAAATTTGATGATGTCTTTGAAATTATAATTGGCATCAGAATGATAAATTTTTGAATTATCCACCAATCTTGAACCTTTTAAAACGTCTGGATTAGCGATTACTTTGTCAAAAGCAGTTTGAAAAGCAGCGGTTCCAGGAACTAATCTAGTAGCATCTGCTTTTCCTCTAGCATAAGCATTAGATGCATCAGCATTACCATATAATGGACTTGATGGATTTCCGTAAACTCCTGCATAATTGGCTGCATAAGTCCCAAACCAATTAGCATCAGAAAGCCATGCCCTATTTACATTTATACCTGTAAACAACATATCATATGATTTCCCTCCATCTTCGGTGGTGGTATAACCTCTTACAAAGAAGTTTTTTCCTTTAACTTCTAGTTTATGCTGCTGCATAAAAAAATTATTCAAATAATATCTGTTTGCCCCTTGGTAAACAGCATTTCCAAAACCAAATTTACTCTGCCAAATAACCTCCAGATTTTCGTTTCCAAAAGGGCGGTAATGTAGCGAGAAATCAATTTTAGTGTTACTTGCTTTATTGTCCGTTAAGTCCGTTTCGTTGTATCCTGTTCGTGACACATTTTCTTTTGGTAAAACAGCTGCAAGACTGGCTGGCAAACCTGCCGCAGCCCAGCTACCATTGGCAATCATACTTTGACCTACATTATAGATATTTGTGCTTACCTCATCTCCATATACATTTATACCATCGTAATTTTTGTCACTTCTGGTTATTCCTGGGCGAGTTTTATCATCATAATTTGTTGCAAACCAGTCTGTCCCATCCATATAGGTAAAGTTGGCTTTTGCAGCAAAATATTTATTGAAAGCATGAGCCATTCTTATTCCAAAATCATAAAATTCATTTGTTCCTGCAGCTTTTTGGCTGGTTTCTCCATATTTAAGATACGTTGAAATACCTTGATAGGTAAATGGGCTTTTACTGTTCATAAACATAATTCCATTAAAAGCATTGGCTCCATATAATGCAGATGATGCCCCAGGCAATAACTCTACGCTTTGAACATCGATTTCTGAAACACCAATCATATTTCCCAATACAAAATTTAATAGTGGGGAAGAATTATCCATTCCATCAACTAATTGCATAAAACGGGTGTTGGCAACAGTTGCAAAACCACGAGTATTTATTGACTTGAAAGTCAAACTACTTGTGTTCATCTGTACTTCTTTCAGATTTTCCAATCCATCATAAAAAGTAGGAGATGCAGTTCTCTTGATGTCCTTAATTCCAATTCTTTCAATGGTAACTGGAGATTCTAAAACTCTTTCTGGGGTTCTGGATGCAGAAACAACAATTTCATTCAACTTTGTTTCTTCATACGTTAGTTTTATACTTACTTTTTGGTTACTTGATGAAACATTTACGCTTTTAGATTCATAGCCCACGCTTGTCACGTCAATTGTAAAAGGGAGTTTTTTAGATGAACTTAAAGTAAATTTTCCATCACCATCGGTAACTGTGCCTGCAGAATCACCAACAACTTTAATGTTGGCTCCAGAAATAGGTTGATTGTTACTATCTGTAACTGAACCTGAAATTGTATTTTGAGCAAAAGTAATGCTGCAAAAAAACAAAGACAAAATAAGTAAATACACTCTCATTTGGTTAAATTTTGTTGGTTTATAAAGTAAAAGTAAAAATATTTTTGATATTATCATAAAAAGGTGCAAAAAAAATAATAATTATCAATTTTCTTGATTCATTTATAATTATTTCATATTATGCGTTTTTACTTATTAATTAACGTTTTTGTCGAAAGTTCAATAATATACCATGCTCGCATATAAATTTTAACAAAAAAATGGATTATTCTTAGAAAACAGTAATTTTATCATTACTGCCCGAAATAAATTTCGTTTAGTCCCTATGGGACAATGTCATGTTTTATAAACACTTAACTATCAAAATTTAGCCCCTACGAGCTTGCTCTGTTAGTGGCTAAATTTTGGCAGAAAAGAATTAATTGAGCCCCACCATTTATAAATGTCCCGTAGAGACTATATTTATTGATATGTGACAAGATTTAACTTTTTTTATCGGACAGCAATGCAATTTTATATAACAATCATTGTCGTCCGCTAAAAAAAATTTAAAGCCGAATAATCCTTTTATTGGTAGGACTTATAAAACATATCACCCCGTTGGGGCTTATTATTTGGGTGGTGAATTTTCTACAAACATTCTGTCCCGATGGGACTAAAATAGCTCCGTTAGGAGCGAAATGTTTGTAGAATGAATAGTTATCCCTTGATTAAAGCCCATCGGAGCGATAGGTACATTTTTTTAAAATTTAATCGGGCAACCAATGTGTAACAATAACACATATTAAAAAAGCGAGAAAAAATCTCGCTTTAGATAAAAATATATATAAGTATTTACTTATTCCACCGTAACTGATTTTGCTAAATTACGGGGTTGATCTACATTGCACCCTCTCATAACCGCAATATGATAGGATAAAAGTTGTAAAGGAATGGTAGTTATTAATGGAGATAAAGCATCGGAAGTTTCTGGTATTTCGATGATATAATCTGCCAATTCACGTACTTGGGTATCCCCCTTTGTTACCACGGCTATAATTATTCCGCTTCTTGATTTAATTTCCTGGATATTGCTTACAATCTTATCATAATGTCCTTGCTTTGGAGCAATAATAACTACGGGCATATGTTCATCTATTAATGCTATTGGACCGTGTTTCATTTCTGCGGCGGGATATCCTTCGGCATGAATATAAGAAATTTCTTTTAGCTTTAAAGCACCCTCAAGAGCTACCGGAAAGTTATATCCTCTGCCTAAATATAGGCAATTGTGTGAGTCTTTGAAAACAGCGGCAATTTCTTTTGCTCTGTCGTTAGTTTCCAAAGCCTCCTTTACTTTTTCAGGAATTATTTCCAATTCCTGCAAATACATATGAAAATCTGAGTTTGACAAAGTTCCTTTGGCTTTTGCCAAACGTAAAGCTATCATCGTTAAAACAGTAATTTGTGTAGTAAATGCTTTTGTTGAAGCGACTCCTATTTCTGGTCCAGCGTGAGTATAAGCACCTGCATGAGTCTCTCTTGAAATAGATGAGCCTACAACATTACAAACGCCAAAAACAAAAGCTCCGAGTTCTTTGGCTAATTTTATGGCTGCCATTGTATCAGCAGTTTCACCTGATTGTGAAATAGCAATAACGACATCGGTACTTTTTATAATTGGATTTCTATATCTAAATTCCGAAGCATATTCTACTTCAACCGGAATTCGGGCAAATTCTTCAAATATATATTCAGCAACTAGTCCTGCATGCCATGAAGTTCCACAAGCTACTATGATGATTCTTTCTGCATTCAAGAATTTTTCTAAATTATCCTCAACACCAGCCATTTTTATTATTCCTTCATTTGCATGAAGCCTTCCACGATAAGTGTCTTTAATAACGTTAGGTTGCTCATATATTTCCTTCAACATAAAGTGATCATAGCCTCCTTTTTCAATTTGCTCCAAGTTCATTTGAAGTTTTTGAATAAAAGGATCAACTAAAGAGTCATCTTTAATTTTTCTCACTTTCATTGGTTTGTGCAACCTAATGTTTGCCATTTCCCCGTCTTCCAAATATACTGCATTAGAAGTATATTCGATAAATGGTGAAGCATCTGACGCAATAAAATATTCTCCTTCTCCAATCCCAATTGCTAGAGGACTACCTAAGCGGGCAACAACGATTTCATCTGGGTTTTTTTTGTCAAAAACGGCGATTGCATAAGCTCCCACAACTTGGTTTAATGCTACTTGTATCGCCTTTCCAAGTTTTAAATTTTCTTTTTTTTGAACTTCCTCAATAAGATTTACTAGCACTTCAGTATCAGTATCGGAATGAAAAACATATCCTCTTTTTAACAATTCTTCTTTAAGCGGAGCATAATTTTCAATAATTCCGTTATGAACTATTGCCAAATCGCCGGAATTGGATAGATGTGGATGGGAGTTCACGTCGTTTGGAACACCATGTGTCGCCCAACGCGTGTGACCAATTCCAATAGTTCCATTGGTGGTGATTTCCTTTGAAGCCTTCGCTTCAAGATCAGAAACTTTACCCTTTGTTTTGCAAAGTTTTAAGTCAGTTCCGTCATATAACATAACGCCTGCACTATCATATCCTCTATATTCAAGTCTTTTTAAACCTTTAATAACGATAGGGTACGCTTCTCTGTAACCGATATATCCAACAATCCCACACATAATTTTCGTTTTTAATTAGGTTTTGTATAATAAATTTCAAGTTTCAATCTTTTGTCTTTAAGAGGATCCGGTGATGTTGATTTACCTCCATAAAATATGGTTCCTAGCGGATTCATGACGCTAGCCTTTGGTGCTTGTGAAATAGCATTCGCAGTTTTTAATTTATTGGAATTATCAATGGCTATATTTTCGGTAACCACAACCCCTAATTTAATATTTGTTGAATCGGCATATTTCACAAGGTTTCTAATATGATCAGTAATTCTAATTTTATAAGTTAAGCCTCGACCTTTTACGGTTCCTACATCGGCAGCTTTATTTATGTTTCCGTCAAATACTGTTTTATCTTTTTTGGCACTTGTACTTGTTGTGATATCAGTATAATAATCCATCACAGGACGGTTATTGGTTAAATCAAACAAATAAATTCGCTGTGGTTCATATACTGGCAAATTAGTTATCGGATCAATTTTACTCATTGCATCTGTATCAATATTAAAAACAAGATTGGCTTCATTTATTAACCACCCATTTTTTCTAATATTATCTAATTCATCTGATACACCGTTAGGTCCAGTTAAATTCCCGTTTGTATCATATCCTATCAAATCCGTTTTGTCAAAAAGGCTAACAACAGCCATTGAACCTTCGCCACCTTTTAGATATAATTTTTCATCCCCAAGTGTTGTATTTGCAGAACTTGTAGCGGTAGAATAAGCTGAATTTGTATTACTTTGTTCCAGTAAACTTACCGTGTTTCCCGTCATATTAAGGACTATTGTTTTTGCAACTCTTGTTGTTACTCCTTTTGTAACAAGGTCTTCTTTATAATTAACTGTAATTGTTCCTTTCGAAAAATTCATCATTGCCATACTTCCGGCATCACTACCCGACTGTTCTACCTTGAAATACAAACCTCTAAAATAATTTTTAAAGATATCGTTTGTAGCCAAATTACCCGATGCGGCAGCGTCAATTATTTTTGATTTAAAAAAACTTTTGTTCAAGTTCAATTGCATTGCCGGAACTGTTCGTGTTGTTGTAACTACTTTTGTTGTGGCATCTGTAGTGGAGACCACATGTTCGGCAGGATCAAAGAAAAACGCATCATTTTGGGCAACGCTTGTGGAGTCATTCAAACGATTCCCTATTTTAAGATTGTCAAAATCAGTGTTTTGGTCTGTGAAATATTTTTGCGGGGATTGAAATCCCCCAATTGGATCTGAATCCCTCATGAAATAACCTGATTCAAAAACACTCAGTTTAATTTTGGCATTGCTGGCTCCATAAATAGAGTCCAATACGTACGTATTCCCACCACTTGCTATTGGTTTTGTTTGTGAAGCATCAACGAAATAGGGTACAGACAAAATCACATTATCTATCACAGGATTATTCCCTATAGTTGGAGCCACGGTTGCCAATACTAATTGTGTTGCGAAATTAGCCGTAGTTTTGCCAAAAGCAGGATTGTCATAAATTCCCAATGCATTTACAGGAAGATTTTCCGATTCTATTGGAGTGATTTTTTGATTGTAGGCTACCACACTAAAGCTATCGTTTTTAAACTCAAAATGATTTTTACCTATTAAATCAGCGCCAATTTCATTATAATCTTTATCACATGAAACGAAAAGAATGACACTTGCAACTAATAGAATTTGCTTAAAAAAAGAATTATTGTACATGTTTAATGGAAAAATTTTAATTTATAGAACACTGTTTTTATAGAAATTAGTATACGCTTCAGCGAATTTATCTTTCGGCGTGAAAGGTAAAAAAGGTTTTCCTGAAGATTCTATAAATTTTGTTAAACTTGGAGACACATTTTCAGAAGCAATGATAATGGCGTCAGAATGCTTGATGGTTGCTTTCATAATGCTTTCATAATCAGGGCTTTTAAGGTCTGCAATAGCATCGCTTGGAATGCCGTCAAATAGTACCTTATTGACCATTTCTATATTCAAAGTGCCTTCGAAAGACTGGCCGTAAACCGAGGTAACAATTTTTGTTTCCGAAAACAAGGCTTCATTTTTGTAAAAATGTTTCATATAAATGGGCAACATGGCAGCCATCCAACCATGAACATGAATAATATCCGGAACCCAATTGAGTTTTTTCACTGTTTCAACAACCCCTTTTGCAAAGAAAATTGCTCGCTCATCATTATCAGGAAACATGACGCCTTCCTCATCAGTAAACGTGGCTTTCCTTTTAAAATATTCATCGTTATCAATAAAATATACCTGTATTCTTTCCTTTGGTATCGAAGCTACTTTTATTATCAAGGGCATATCCAGGTCATTTACCACCAAATTCATCCCCGAAAGTCGAATTACTTCATGCAATTGATGCCTTCTTTCATTTATATTTCCATATCTCGGCATGAAAATTCTTATTTGTCCTCCTTGATTATTAATCATTTTTGGCGCTTCATAAGACATTGAAGAAACCTCATTTTCAGCTAGATAAGGTACCACTTCAGATGATACATATAATATTCTCTTATCTTCCATATCGTAATTAACTTAATTTGTTGGCAATAAAAATCACGCAAAATTACAAAAATTTATGCAGTTATGGACTAAAATATTAAGTTTGCATTTAATTTCAACATAATAGCCATGCATATTTTCTATGGAAAAGTAGCTTTGACAGACCATTTAAAATCTATTAAAACCACACATTCCACCATTGGGTTTGTTCCAACTATGGGTGCTTTGCACCAAGGACATTTATCATTGATGCGGCAATCATTGTCAGAAAATGAAATTACCGTTGTAAGTATTTTTGTAAATCCTACCCAATTTAACAATCCCGAAGATTTAGCAAAGTATCCCAGAACACTGGACGATGATATAAAAAAAATTGCAGATTTAA
>Ga0209123_1000993_pt1 | contig 30945 bp, 23 predicted proteins | sample BarGraIncu00431A_FD_184500 | JGI IMG/M metagenome (GOLD analysis project Ga0209123, IMG submission 184500) | Arctic peat soil microbial communities from Barrow, Alaska, USA - Barrow Graham LP Incubations 004-31A (SPAdes) (version 2) | ecosystem: Environmental > Terrestrial > Soil > Wetlands >... | reverse complement strand
TTCCCTTAATGGCAAAACAAGCCGGTGCCAGCGTGGTGGAGATCAATCCGACCAGCACCGGGATGGACTGCGAATGCACCTGGTCGTTGAGGGGTGCGGCCGGGGAAATCATGCCAATCTTGGTGCAAACGGCCTTTGCGTCCGCGTGAGGATGTGGTCCTGTATCTCGACTTGATGCGACACCCGCGCTCAGGATATCGAATGCGACCGTAGGTATTGGCAGGCTTGTCGGTCGGTGGAGGGAAATCGGCGAATGACCCTTGACAACTGTACTTGTGGGTCATCGGAGAACAGCGCATTAAGAATGCGGGTGCAGACCCTGTTTAATGCCGTGTTAGTAAACGAGGGATCGACGTAAAGGGGAATTCGGCCCGTGGGCGCCCAGCCGGGCGACTAAACGTTTGAAATCGTCCCTCGAAAGTGCTTCCAGTGGCAGCCGCGTGAGTCTTTCATCTGAAACGGGTAGTCGAGGGGGAGTCTTTATCAGCTACGGTCAGTTGTCGCCCAGCATAAGTACCTGACCGACTCTTTAAGACACATACCCGACGTTCACCGGAACCGCATGAAACCCGCCGGAAAGTCGAAAGCTGACTTTCGATTTCGCCGGAACCGGCCATTCGCCACCGATGCCAGAAACGCGGGAGCAGTCAGATAAGGACGGTGATCAATTTTTCCGGTTGGCCGTCAACAGCGCAGCGTAACCGGTCCTACAGAAGTTCAAATTGACCGCCACATACCAGTCATTGCTTCCATTAGCCCAACGACAGCAGTGTGGTCGCGAACTCAATCAAAGGGACACCCGGACTCGACCACAACTTGACTTCTGGATTGAACTTTTCTACGACCGCTATCCGGTTTTCACCGGTCACACAACCCTGCAATTGATGTCCAGCTTCCCTGGGGATTCAGTTGGAAAGTGACGAGTTGACCATTTCAAGCCAGTGATCGTGATACTGACGTAGCCCATCTGAATACTCTTCTTTCACGGGCTTCAATTCCTCACGCCTTTGATCATCACCCCAACGGGTCAAAATCCAGGCTCCTCGCGCAGTTCCCTCAATCTCATCGTTACTGGAGTAGCAAACGCTTCCCGGCAATATGGATTGAAGTACCAGCATGTAGATCGAATTGTTAGCCAGAGGCCCTTCAACAATTACATTGAGCTTTTCAGTGGTGTGCCCACCCCAGAGAAAGTGGATGAGCCATGCCGTGATCTGCGCGCAATAGGTTGCTGCGAGCGTGGCACGTTCTGTTTCGTTGAGGTGACCTGCATTCACGCCCTCTAGGCGGTGACCATCTCGCTCCAGATATCCGATGCGATCAGAAAACGGTCCCCCCTGATGGGAGAATGACGGTAACGCAAAGGTCCTGCTCTCAACCAGCCGACTCAAACCTTCGACATTCGCAGATTGCGCGTTGGCGCCATTAAGAATGGCGGCGAATTCACGGCCACCCATGAAGCGTGCTGTAGGCGTCATGCGACCGGTCACGTCAACATTGCCCAGCATATCTTTATCAGCCACAAGTGCCGCAGCCGGTGCCCCTGGCGCCATCAGCACCGTCCACGTGCCGGATGAAACAATGGTTAGCGCCTGCGCTTCCTTATCGCCAATGGACTTGCTGTGGAAGTAGCGCGCCAGACAGGCATTGCTGTCGTGCGCGCCGACATGCACCTTGCAGTCGGCGGGCAAGCCCCATTCGGATGCCACTTGTGGCCGCACGGTGCCAAGCACCTCCCACGCGGAGGGCAAGGGTGCAAACAAACTGGCCCAGCCCTTTGTCACCGCCAAGTTAGAAAACCCCGAGCGCACGGGGCTCCACAAATGCGTGTGACAGCCCAGCGACGAAACCTCGCTGCATTTAACCCCACTTAGCAACCAGGCCCAATACTGTGGATAAGGCAACAAGCATCGCGTTTTTCGCCAGACGTCTGGATGCTCGTTCTGCATCCAGAACAGTTGCCGCGCTGCATTCAAGCCAGCGGGCAAATCGGGTGACAAGGTGTCTCGAAAGTTGTCGCTGGCGGCATCGAAGGCCGTGGCCGCGGCTCCCTCCAGCGAAACATCTTCAAACTCGTAATCAATCGGATCCCAAGCCAATTCAACGTCTGCCAGTGCGACCATGGCAGCGCCATGGGTGGACGCAATGACATGCCCGCAACGTTTGGCATTTTCTGACGACAGAAGCACGGACTTCATCCAGGCTTCGAGGCCATGCACGTCAAGCGCAGGGTAGCCTAACGGACTTCCCACGCTGGCGTTGGCACGACTGTGGCGCTCCACCACCGCACCGGCATCATCCAGCATCAACAGTTTGGCATTGCTCTTGCCGATGTCGATGACCAATGTCAGATCCAAGGAGTGTGCTGTGGTCACGAGATTCAGTCCAAGTGAAACATGCAAGGCAATGCTTCCACCACAGGAGATCCATCGGCATTGCTGCGCATGATGTCAGCCATGTAGGCCCACCAGTGTTTCATAACGGGATGCTTTGGCAGGTCGTCCATGGTGTGGTTGGCTCTACGGTGCAGCGTGGCGAACAGTACGTGGTGTTCTTCGTCCAGGTAGATGCTGTAGTCGCTCACACCGGACTCCTTAAGCAATGCGCTGAGTTCCGGCCAGATGGCATCATGGCGGTGTTTGTATTCCGTCACCTGCCCTGGATTGAGGAACATGCGAAATGCGATTTTTTCAGTGGTCATTCATGTGCTCTCTGGCGTTTGAGCATGCGTGGCAACACCATGGAAACAATCAGCAGAATGCCAATCACCATAGACATCACGATGCCAGTTACATTGGCCATGCCCATACCGAAGGTAAACAAGCCCAGTATCAGAACGGCCAACATAGTGCCCACGATGCTGCCCCGCCCGCCTTCGATGGCTACGCCACCCAGAATCACCATGGTGATGGCATCCAGTTCCCAGCCCATGGCGATATTGGGACGCGTACTGCCAATGCGTCCGGTGAGCAAGATGGCTGCAACGGCGGCCATCAAGCCAGCAAAAACGAACAGTGCGAAGCGGTATCGATCGGCTTCAATCCCGGAAAAGCGTGCGGCAACCGGATTGGCACCGATGGCGTAGATGCGCCGCCCCATGATGGTTCTATGCAATACCAGTCCAACGGCAAGCGCAAAGACGCACAACAAAACGAACTCAATGGGCACGATCAACCAGCGCACACCAATCACTTCGCCCAGATAGGAATTACCCAGGGTAGAGAACACCTCCGGATAGCCCGAGATGGACTGGTCGCCAAGGACCACTAGAGCCAGGCCACGGTACAACGAGAGTGTGCCAATGGTGACCACAATGGACGGAAGCTTGTAGCGTGTAACCAGGACGCCATTGAATCCCCCTGCAACCACACCGGTAACCAGGGCAGCACCTGCGATTCCCCAAGGCCCAAGCCCGGCCCGCATACTGTAGCCCATGGCGAGTGAACACAAGGCCAGGATGGCAGCAATCGACAAGTCAATCTCGCCACACACGATCAGCAATGCAATTGCCAGCGCCAAAAGACCTTTTTCACTGAAGTTGAAGGTGCTGTCAGCCAGCGTATCCGCGCTCATGAAGCCCGGTTGGGTGATTCCAAACACCACCAGCAACAATACGAGCAGTGCCAGCAGCACGCGTTCCCAAGTGTTCCAGGCTTTCATGCCAGCACTCCTTGACGTTCAAGAATCTGTCGGCCAGCACGTCGCTCTGATCGCGAATTCACCGTAACTGAAATTAATATTACCGCTCCTGATATGGCTTGCTGCCAGAAAGGAGACACCTGAATCACTGGCAATGCGCCATTGACCACACCGATAAACAGCACGCCCAGTGCAGCGCCCAGTACCGTGCCCACACCGCCCCCAATGCTGACTCCACCTATCACGCAAGCAGCAACCACCGTCAGTTCATAGCCCGCTGCCAGCTCGGTATAGGCAATGGAATAGCGCCCCACCCACAACAGTCCGGCAAGACCTGCCAACATGCCCGAGAGTGTGTAAACCAGACGCAACCGTGACGGCACAGAAATACCCACATAGGTGGCCGCGTGCGGGTTTCCACCGAGCGCATAAATCTCGCGCCCCTCCTTGCGCAGTTTCAAGAAAACAGCGGACAGGGCCAGCACAATAAGGGCAAACCATACGAGAGCAGGCAAACCCAACCAAACTTCACGCGGCAAACCCTTGATGGCCACATGAATGTCTTGATCCGAAATCCAGGCACCCTTGCTGGCCACAAAGATGGCCCCCCGGTAGGCAGACAGCGTACCCAGCGTGACCACAATGGGCGGAAGATTGAAACCGGTGATCAGCCAGCCATTCACACTGCCCAACAATGCGCCAACGGCCAGTGCGATGGCAATCAGAATCACAATATTCACGCCGGGGAAGGCCTTACCTACCAAGGCACACACCATGCCGGTGAGCGCCAGATTGGACGCCACCGAGAGGTCAATGCCGCGCGTCAAGAGCACCATCATCTGCCCCATCACCAGGATCGCCAGGATGGCCGAGTCATTGGCAATGTCCATGCCGTTGCGCAAGGTAAGGAACACGGGTGCTCTGGCACCCACGGCCAGGGCAATCACCACGATGATGCCCAGCAACAGCCACTCACGTCGGATTGTCAAAAGGTTTTTCATGCTGTTACTCCCACCGCGTTGCTGCGACCGTGGACACTGAATCCATCCAGACCGGAGGCCGCAGCCACAATGGTCTCCGCATGAATGTCTTCACGCGCGAGCTCAGCCACCTGCAAGCCATGCCGCATCACGATCACACGATGTGCAAGGTTCATCACCTCGGGCAATTCGGAAGACACCAAAATCACGGACAGCCCTTCTTTCACCATTTCCGCAATCAGGTGGTAAACCGCCTGCTTGGCACCTACGTCAATGCCCTTGGTCGGCTCGTCCAGAATCACAATCTTGGGATCCAGCCCCAGCCATTTGGCAATCACGACCTTCTGCTGATTGCCACCGGATAGGCCCGACAACAAGGTGTGCGGCGACGCTGTCTTGATGCGCAGCCGCTCTGTCATGCGCTTGCAAAGCGCAGACTCTTTCATGGCTGATAGCCATGGGCCGCGTGCAAATCGGCTCAGGCCCGCCAGACTGATATTGTCCTGCACAGAAAAGCTCAGGATGCCTCCCTGGCGCTGGCGCTCTTCTGGCACATAGGCAATGCCTGCGGCGATGGCGTCGCCGGGCCGCTTGGCATCGAGCTTGCGCCCCATGACATGGAAGTCACCCGTCGCTTGTGGGTTCAACCCCATGATGGCGAGCATGGCTTCGCTGCGCCCGGAACCGACCAGGCCGTAAAAGCCCAGTATCTCGCCGCGCCGCAAATTGAAATGCAGACCCTGAAATTCGGTGGGGTGCGACAGGTTCTTCACCGACAGCACTTCCTCACCGGGCACGGAATCGATATGCGGATAGATCTGGTCAATCTCACGACCGGCCATCAGCCGCACCATTTCCTGCTCGGTCGCGTCCGCGATGGCGCCGGTGCCTACCGCTGCGCCATCGCGCAAGACCAGATAGCGATCGGCCACGGCAAAGATTTCATCGAACTTGTGCGTGATAAAGATCACGCCCACACCCTGGTCGCGCAGCTTGCGCACAATGCCGTAGAAATCACGAATCTCGGCCTGTGACAAAGCAGCAGTGGGCTCATCCAGAATCACCACCAGTGCCTTTTGCGACAGTGCCCGTGCAATCTCCACCAAATGCCGTTCGGCCAGGCTCAGGTCTTTAACCAGCGTGGTGGCGGTAAAGCGCGCACCGATGTTGGTAAGCACGGTTTGGGACTGCGCATTTATTGAAGCCCAGTCGATAAAGGGGCCGCGCATCAAGTGGCGTCCCACAAAAATATTCTCAGCAACACTGAGTTCCTCGAACATCACCGTTTCCTGGTGCACCGCCAGAATGCCTGCATTTTGAGAATCCTGTGCATTGGTGAAGCACTGCGGTGCGCCGTTCAGAACAATCGCCCCCTCCTCCATCGGGACCACACCCGTGAGCATCTTGACTAGCGTTGACTTGCCCGCCCCGTTCTCACCCACCAGCGCCAGCACTTCGCCTGCATGCAGGTCCAGGTCCACACCGCGCAAGGCACGCGTGGCGCCATAGCTCTTGTGCACGCCGCGAAGACTCAGCAATACATCTGACATGTTGAATCCAATATTCCAAAAATAAGGGCAACCCCACCCTGGCAGGGTTGCCCAACCCGGAGGATATGGTGAGATTAGAAGAATTTGGCGAATTTTTCTACGTTGCTCGCATCGTAGGTGAAGGGTTCAGCCATGGCTGCTTCTCCATTGGCATCCAGCGTCACGGTACCCACTCGACCCAGTGATACCTTGTCACCCGCTTTACCTGTGACCTTGCCGGAAATGAACTGGCTGGCGGCCATGATGGACGAGTAACCCAGATCGATGGGGTTCCAGATAGCAAATGACTTGACCGCGCCACTCTTCACGTGGCCCGCCATTTCTGAGGGCAAACCAAGGCCAGTCACGAAGATCTTGCCGACCATCTTCTCGTCCTGCACGGCTTTGGCGGCAGCAGCAACACCCACGGTGGTAGGAGCGATGATGGCCTTCAAGTTGGGGTAGCTCTTGAACAGGCCTTGGGCTTCGCGGTAGCTCTTGTCGGTCTGGTCGTCACCGTAGACCACGCTGACCAGCTTCAGGCCCTTGTAGGCTGGCTGTGCCAACACCTTTTTGGCTTCTTCAATCCAGATGTTCTGGTTGGTAGCTTGTGCCGTAGCCGACAAGATGGCGATTTCTCCATTGTTGCCGATGGCTTGTTGAGTCATCTTCACCAGCTTTTCACCGATGAGCGGATTGCTGGATGGGTTCAGGTGCATCATGCGTCCATCTTTGCGCACGCCGGAGTCAAACGAAACCACCTTGATTCCGCGGTCCATCGCACGCTTCAGCGAAGGCGCCAAAGCATCGGGGTCGTTGGCAGAAATCACGATGGCCGACACTTTTTGAGCGATCAACGAGTTCACGATTTCGATCTGGCCTTCAGCGGTGGCTTTGGCTGGACCGGTGTAGATCACTTCCACATTCTTAAGTTCCTTGGCAGCTTCCTGAGCGCCTTGGTTGGCTGCATCAAAGAACCCGTTGCCCAGGCTCTTCACGACCAGCGCAATCTTGTCTGCGGCCATGACGGGGCTTACCAGCGCTGCGCTCAATGCGACGGCTAACAAGGTCTTGAGTTTTTTTTTCATAAATGTCTCCTGATGTTGTTACTGAAAAAGTGACCCGAAGGCCGGTCTCGATGCTTGAAGGTGCGAAAAACACCTGCCAATGTCTCGATGGGGAGAGATGCCTGTTTACACAAACATCATCAAACAATGCCGCCGCTGCCACCGATGACCGCAGGGCGGTCTTTGGCGACTTGCTGACGGTAGCCGCTGGCGCGGTAGGCAGCGACGGGATCAATCGCACCACCCGCTTCAATGCGCACACGCTGCAGGATGGGAGTGACATCGGTCTCAAACCCGCGCTTTAGCGCTTGAGTAGCAACCAGCGCATCATTGGCTTCTTGCGCTGCATCCAATGCAGCACGGTCCACCAGCAGCGCCTGGGCATAGCTGCGTTGCACTTGCGCCGCACTGCTCATTAGGCTCTCGATGGGGTCGGTCACGTTGTGGCTCTGGTCAAGCATATAGGCAGGGTTAAAACCAGTAACCTTTTCGTGGGCAGCGGACACCAATTCGTTGAACACCAGGAACAGACGGTACGGCGCCACACTGCCAGCATCCAGATCGTCGTCACCGTACTTGCTGTCGTTGAAATGGAAGCCCGCCAGCTTGCCGGCGGCAATAAGGCGTGCCACGATCATTTCAATGTTGACGTTGGGCGCATGGTGGCCCAGATCCACCAAGCACTGGGCTTGTGAGCCCAGCGCATTGGCCGCAAGGTAACTTGACCCCCAATCCTGGATCACGGTGCTGTAGAAAGTCGGCTCACAAATCTTGTGCTCAAGGAACATGCGCCAGTCACCAGGCAATGCGGCATAAATCTGGCGCGCGCTTTCCAGGTAGCGGTCGAACGCGCGGCGGAAATGCTGCTGGCCAGGGAAGTTGCTGCCGTCACCAATCCACACGGTCAGCGCCTTGCTGCCCAGCTTTTTGCCAATTTCAATGCATTCAATGTTGTGCTCAACCGCTTGGGCGCGGGTGGCGGCGTCGGCGTGCGTGAGGCTGCCGAACTTGTAGCTGTGTGACTGATCCTTCTGGTCAGAGAAAGTGTTGGAATTCATGGCATCAAATGCCAGGCCGTAGCTATCTGCCTTTTGGCGCAGTTCGCTCCAGTCGGTGCATTTGTCCCAGGGGATATGCAGTGACACGGTGGGGGTCGCGCGCGAAAGCTGTTGGATCACGCCACAGTCCTGCAGCTTGTCAAACACATGGCGCGGCTCACCCTGGCCCGGGAAACGTGCAAAGCGGGTACCACCTGTGCCAACTCCCCAGCTGGGGATGGCCACGCCGAAGGTGGCTACTTGCTGCTTGATGACTTCAATATCGATGTTGCGGCGAGCCAACTGCTCACCCAGATATTCGTAATCCGTGTTGGCATGGCGTTGGCGCGATTCGTTATGGGCCTGAATCTGGCTGCTGGAGATAAGTGACATAAGCGTCGTTGTGGTCTGATTAGGGTTGATTGGACAGGATCAACGCGTAAAGGCGGCCAGATTGCCCGCATCCACGTTAAGAATGTTGCCGGTGCTCTTGGCACTCAAGTGTTCGGCAGCGAAAAAGTAGGTGGCCTCGGCAATGTCTTCGGGGAAGACGCTGCGCTTGAGCATGGAGCGGTCGCGGTAGAAGGCTTCCAAGTCCTGCTCGCTCACCTTGTTGGCGGCAGCGCGCTCCTGGCTCCAGGTACCGGTCCAGATTTTGCTGCCGCGGATCACCGCATCGGGGTTCACCACATTGCAGCGGATGCCCAGCGGTGCTCCCTCCAGAGCAAAGCTGCGCGAGAGTTGAATCTCGGCCGCCTTGGCCGCGCAGTAGGCTACCGCCTGGTTGCTGGCCACCATGCCGTTCTTGCTGGCAATAAACACCATGGAGCCGCCCACTGCCTGCGCCTTCATCAGGCGGAAGGCTTCGCGGCCCACCAAGAAGTAGCCGGTGGCCAGAATGCCCTGGTTGCGGTTCCACAGGGCCAGGGTGGTGTCTTCCAAGGGCGAGGCCGAAGCAATACCGGCGTTGGAAACCAAGATGTCCACGCCGCCAAACTCAAGGGTGGCCTTGGCATAGGCGGCAATAACAGAGCCTTCGCTGGTGACATCGCAGATCACACCGCGCACCACGTCCCGGCCATACTTCTTGGACAGTTCGACCACGGTGCTTTCCAGTGCAGCGGCGTCAATGTCCAGCAGCACGGCGCAGGCGCCTTCCTGCAACTGGCGTTCCACAATCGCGCGACCAATGCCACCGGCGCCACCGGTCACCAGGGCCACCTTGCCCACCAACGGCTTGGCCTTGGGCATGCGCTGCAGCTTGGCTTCTTCGAGTAGCCAGTATTCGATGTCAAAGGCTTCCTGCTCGGGCAGGCCAACATAGGTGTCCACCGCATTGGCATCGCGCATCACATTGATGGCGTTGACGTAGAACTCTCCGGCAATGCGGGCCGTGGCCTTGTCCTTGGCAATCGACACCATGCCAATACCGGGCAAAAGAATGATGACGGGGTTGGCATCGCGTATGGCCGGGCTGTTGGAGCGCTTGCAGCGTTCGTAATAGGCGGCATAGTCGGCGCGGTAGGCCACCAGCTTGGCTTCCAATGCTTCGGCAAGTGCCTTGCTTTGTAACGTATAGATAGCCTCTTCCACAATCATGGGGCGGATCTTGGTGCGCAGGAAATGGTCGGGGCAGGAGGTTCCCAGCGCAGCCAGGGCAACCAGATCGCGGCTGTTCACAAATTCCATCACCGTGGGCTGGCGATCCACATGCAAAAGCTTGTGGCCGGTCCTGGACGTCAGGCCACGCAGCACGGGCAACACCTTCGCCAACGCTGCATCCTGGTCTGTTGTTGCCAGTGATTTGCGGGCTTCGCCGCCAAAGCTCACTGCCTTCTTGGCTGCGCGTTCCTGGGCCAGCCAGTTTTGTGCGTGCTCAATCACACCGACGGTGTTTTCGTAACAGGACTTGGAATCCGCGCCCCAGGTGAACAGGCCGTGGCCTGCCAGCACCAGACCACGCTGGTCTGGGTGTGCTGCTTGATAGCGCTGCAGCATCAGGCCGAGCTCGAACCCAGGCTTGCGCCAGGGCAGCCAGCCAACGGTGCCGCCAAAAATCTTTTGCGTGAGGTTTTCGCTATTGGCCATGGCGGCAATGGCAATCACCGAGTCCGGGTGCATATGATCCACATGCGCGAACGGCAGATAGGCGTGCAGAGGCGTATCGATGCTGGCTGCGCGGGGGTTCAGATTGAACGTGCAATGCGGCAGGTAGGCCACCATTTCGTCCTCATGCTCCGGGCCGCGGTAAATGCCTTGCAGGGCTTGCAGCTTGTCCAGGTAGAGCGTAGAGAAGCCGTCGAGCTTCATGGAGCCCACATCACCGCCGGAACCTTTCACCCACAGCACCTGCACTTGTTGGCCGGTCAATGAGTCGGTCTGGGTGATCTTGGCTGAAGTGTTACCACCGCCATAGTTGGTAATTCGCAGGTCCGAACCCAACAGGTTGGAGCGGTACAAAAGCAGTCCAGGCGCGTCCAATGAAGCGGCATGGTCTTGGTTCCATTTCGGGAAGGGTATAGGAGCAGTTGATTGGGTCATGGTTATTGAGTGGCTACGAATTGAGGGTGACTTTAGGTTTGATGAGCTATAGCCGCAAGGCATATATTTTTATGAAATTGATAAGAAATACTGATACATTGCACGTCAAAATCATCCCACGTGGGGGGCATCACCCGCCACACCGTTGCAGACGCCAACAATCGGCATAAAACCAAGGGAAAACACTGATGAAGCGCCACTCAGACAAAGCAGTTACTCCCCCTTCAAGCTCAGGGATTTCCCGCAAATCCAAGCTGCTACAGCAGGAGCACAACTCATTGGGTCGGGAGAACTACCTGAAGAATCTCACCTTGCGCCAGTTGCGCCTCTTCGAAGCGGTGGCCACCAATCGGAGTTACTCACGCGCCGCCGAGCAGATGAACGTCACGCAACCTGCGGTCTCCATGCAAGTGCAGCAGCTGGAAGCGGAACTGGGTTTGCAACTGTTGGTGAAGGTCGGGAAAAAGGTCACGCTCAGCCAGGCTGGGGAAGAAATGCTGCGTCAATCGCGGCTCATTCTGAATCAGGTGTTGATTGCTGAAGAAGCGGTGGCTGCCTTCCACATGACCGATGGCTCCAGAGGGGGGCTGTTGCATCTTGGCGTAGTACCCACTGCGCACTACTTCGCGCCCAGGCTCCTGATGGCGTTTGCGCAGGAATGGCCTGGCGTCAAGTTCAAGCTCACGGTGGACAGGCGGGATGCGATTCTGGGCATGTTGCAGGAGCACCAGCTGGACGTGGCCATTGCCGGGTATCCACCCTCCGAGGCCGACGTGGAGGCTGAGACCTTTGCCCAACACCCCCACTGCATCGTGGCTGCAGCCGACCATCCCCTGGCAAAAAAGCGGCGCATCACCTGGGAGGCATTGAAGGATGAGCCCTTTATTTTCAGGGAGCCCAATTCGGCTACGCGGCAATTTTTTGAACACTTGGTGCAAGCGCAATCTCTGCAAGTGAAAGTTTCAATGGAACTCTCCGGCAACGAGACCATCAAACAAGCCGTAATGGCAGGGATGGGCATCAGCTTTTTGTCAGCCCACGCCTTTCAGATCGAACTGGAAGCTGGCCGCTTGGCTGTCTTGCATCTGGAAGACATGCCAAAGATGTTGGACTGGTGCTTGCTGCACAGGCGCCACTCGTTCCTGGCAGGCGTGAACGGAGCATTTCGCGCGTTCGTGATGAAGCATGGTGCAAGCTTGGCGCAATGCCGCATTTAGTGGATTGCGCTGTAGCTGTTGAATGGACTTCGAAGCATCAGCAATATCACCATCACCCAACACTCATTTGCGCGCCGCGAAAGTCTGGTTTGGTCGACAGCTGTCATTTCGTCAAGCCGATCTGAATGAGCCCTTGGGGCACGTTGACGTCCGCCACGAACGGCTTGTGACGGGCAATGAATTGGGCAACCCGTAAGCTGACTGTCGTGACCGGCGGCAATGTGTCTACTGGAGCCGGTGGAGTGGAAAAGGTCCGAACTCCCTGGTCACTGACTCCAGAAGACACATACCTGCCCTTCGCCGAAACCCCAAGAAATCCAACGAATTCTCGTAAGCCGACCTTCGCCTTGGCGGAAAGCCGACATTCGTTTTCAGGACCAGAATTTCGTAAGCAGTCACCCACGGACGAAAATCGATTCTTCAATTTGGTTGTCGGCAGCGCAGCGTAACCGGTCATACAGATCACGAGTGTGAATGGCTTTTGACGACCAGGAGCTGGTGTTTACGGGTGGCAGCTTACGGGAACTAGAAAAATCTAAGGATTAGAGTTCCAGATTATTGACATTCATTTGAGGCACCCAATTCACATTGCTGACGACGGATAGCTTATGGCCAAGCCAAGCCCAGCCCGGTGCCTTTGCCAACGCTCTCGGTCGTGAAGAACGGATCGAATTTGCGTGATAGATGATCGCGAAGCGACAATGGAGCTTCATCCTACTTACATTGCAATGGCCACAAAAACCAACATTACCCAGCGCGTTGTCGACTCGATACTTGCCGGACAGATTCGTCCCGGCGAGCGGCTTGGCGAGCAAGAACTAGCGGACCTGTTTGGCACCAGCCGTACGCTGGTACGCGAAGCGCTCATGCAGTTGCAAGCCCGTGGCTTTGTCGAGGTCCGCCCGCGCATGGGATGGTATGTGGTGAAGCCGTCGTTCGAGGATGCCCGTGAAACCTATGCAGCGCGTCGCGTTATCGAAGCTGGCATGCTACGCGACGCAGGGAAACCGTTGCAATCCGTGATTCGCAATTTGCGTCGGCATGTAGCGGACGAGCGAAAGGCCATCGCATCGAGTGACGTGGCTCAGCGCACCGTGCTGTTGGCGGATTTCCACGTTTGCTTGGCTGAAAATCTGGGTAACCGGCTGCTCACGGCCATGATGGTCGATCTGTCCGCTAGGACTACTTTGGTGGCTGCCTTGTACCAGACCACGGGCGAGGCGCAGGCGTCCAACGACGACCATGCCGCAATCGTCTCGGCTCTGGCGAAGGGCGAGTCGGCAGAGGCCGAAAGGTTGATGCGCGAGCACATTCAGACGCTCGAATCGCGACTCGACGAATCCTCAGCCAAGTCCCGAAGTCCGCGGGAGCGCCTGCGCGCCGCACTCGGACCCGACGAATCACCTACCAGGAGCAAGGCGCGTTGAGACCTGGGTCAAGAATGCGTCGGCGACCGCCGGCCCCTCCCTCTTCCTCAATGACACGGTCCCGAATCCATCAACAGCTGCGACTGACGCTGCGCTACCCGCTCACTCCCGCTAGCTACGGGCCCAAGCCACCGCAGGCGCCGTGGCCCAACCCGGGCCGAGTCGCGGTGCAAGCGACTCGCGCACTGGATCTGCGCTGACTGCGTTTTCGACAGGGTCGGAATCGACTCTGCGTGCAAGGTGGTTGGCCTCGACCACGGCAACATGCGTGAATTCTTCCCGAGTCCTGGGTGGTGTTGAAGAACTTCAGCATTTAGCTCAATTTAGTTATGACCGACGCGTTATAAATCTAAGGGAATACCCCGATAGGTAAGAGGATTTGGTTGCTTATACTTCTTGTATGCAAGCTTGTAGACAACAACATCAGTGCTTGCTTAAACCAGGAGATAAACGATGGTAAAGTTTTTTCGTTCCCTATTTGGCCAAGTAGTGCTGGCGCTGATCGTCGGCGTTGTCCTTGGATTTATCTGGCCCGACTTCGCGATCAAACTCAAACCACTCGGCGACGGCTTCATCAAGCTGATCAAGATGGTCATCCCCGTGTTGGTGTTCTGCGTGGTTGTGCACGGGATTGCAGGTGCCGGTGACTTGAAGCGAGTAGGACGTGTTGGTGTCAAGGCGCTGATTTATTTTGAGGTTCTCACGACGATCGCATTGCTTCTCGGTCTGGCGCTGGCCTTCTATTTCGAACCCGGTGTCGGCATGAATGTCGACGCAAAAGCTCTTGATGCAAAGGCCCTGAGTGCCTATGTCGAAAACGCAGGCAAACTAACCGGTGGCGGAACCGTGGACTTCCTGATGAAGCTGATCCCAACCACTGTGGTGAGTGCCTTTGTCACAGGTGATGTGTTGCAGGTGTTGTTGTTTGCGGTGCTGTTTGGCTGCGCGCTGACGATGCTGGGCAAGGCTGGCGCCCCGGTGGCTGACTTCATTGATACGCTTAGCCACGTTCTGTTCAAGGTCATGGGCATCCTCATCAAGCTGGCGCCACTAGGTGTGCTGGGTGCCATTGCCTTCACGGTCAGCAAGTACGGGATTGGCTCACTCAAGCAGTTAGGCATGCTGGTTGCCCTATATTTCGGCGGCGTAATCTTCTTTGTTTTTGTGATCCTTGGCCTCGTCATGCGCTTGTCCGGGTTTTCGATCTTCAAATTGCTGAAATACCTGCGCGAGGAATTGATGGTGGTTTTTGCCACCACCTCGTCAGACAGTGTGTTGCCACAGATTATGGCCAAGCTCAGAAATATGGGCATTCGTGACTCGACTGTTGGCCTTGTCATTCCGACGGGATATTCGTTCAATTTGGACGCCTTTTCGCTCTACATCACCTTGGCTGCCGTGTTTATCGCTCAGGCCACCAATACGCCGATAACGATGACCGACCTGCTAACCATTTTGGCGATTTCGCTCGTGACATCCAAGGGTGCCCATGGGGTACCAGGGTCGGCCATTGTGGTTCTGGCGGCCACATTGCAGGCGATTCCGGCCATTCCAGCAGTTGGATTGGTTCTCGTTTTGTCGGTTGATTGGTTCATGGGTATTGCCCGGGCGCTGGGTAATTTGGTCGGAAATTGCGTGGCCACCGTCGTTGTTGCGAGCTGGGAAGGTGACATTGACTGCGAGAGAGCCCATGCGGTGCTGGACGGTCCTGTGATTCCCTCGATCGATAACGACATTGATGCCAGCACGACACCGGTGGCCGTTCGGGCTTGATTCGTACATCGGCTAAAGTCAGTTCGCATGGCCAGTCAAAATGAAATCGCGCAGTAGCTTGTCGTGGTTCGGCCACGCAAAGGCTGGTACGTTGTCAACCCACATCGGCAATGTTAGCGACGCGCTGGTCGAATCCTTCGCATCGCTGGCGCCCCTGCCTTACTCGAAACAGCAGCTATTGGCAGAAAGTTGAACCATGTCCCTGACCCTGGAGCATCTCAATGCAGCACCCGCGCTCGAGGCGGCGCACTGGCTGGAAGGCTTGTACGAACACTCGCCCTGGATCGCCGGGGACGCACTCGCGCAGCGCCCGTTCAGATCCTTGGCGCACCTCAAATATGTCATGGCCACCCTCGTGCGCAGTGCCGAGCGGGACCGACAGTTGGCCCTGATACGTGCACACCCTGAACTCGCGAGCAAGGCCGTGATTAGCAATACGCTCACGGCAGAGTCCACCCATGAACAGGACAAGGCGGGACTGACGCATTGCACACCGGCTGAGTTGACCAAAATCCGGCGCTTCAACGTTGACTACAACGCCAAATTCGGTTTTCCGTTTGTTTTGGCAATGCTTGGTCCGAGCGGCAATGGTTTGACCAAGTCAGAGATCATCGCGACATTCGAGCGCCGCCTTGACAATCACCCCGACTTTGAGCTGCACGAGTGCCTGCGCAATATCCACCGTATTGCCGAGATCCGTCTCAATGACAAGTTCGGCGTGACGCCCGAGCTCGGCAATCAGGTGTGGGATTGGGCGGAGCGGCTGGCGACTAACAGCGAGCCAGGTTACGTTGCTCGCGGCGAACTGACGGTGACCTACCTGACGGATGCGCACCGCGCGGTGGCACAGCGGCTGGCGCACTGGATGCGCGCCGACTGCGGCTTCGATGAAGTCGAAATTGACGCTGTGGGCAACGTGGTGGGCCTCTACCACGGCAGCGACCGCAATGCAAAGCGCCTTCTGGCCGGAAGTCACTACGATACGGTGCGTAACGGCGGCAAGTACGACGGTCGGCTTGGCATCCTGGTGCCAATGGTGTGCGTACGTGAATTACATCGCCAAGGGCGACGTCTGCCCTACGGGTTCGAGGTCGTCGGCTTTGCCGAGGAGGAGGGGCAGCGTTACAAGGCGGTGTTTCTCGGCTCAGGTGCACTGACAGGGACTTTCAACTTGGATTGGCTCAACCAGCAGGATGCCGATGGCGTGACGATGCGCGAGGCCATGGTGCATGCCGGCCTGTGCGTCGATGACATCCCCAAGTTGCGGCGCGATGCGACGAAGTACCTCGGCTTCGTTGAAACTCACATCGAGCAGGGGCCGGTACTCAACGGAATCGACTTGCCCCTTGGTATCGTGACCTCGATCAACGGCAGCGTGCGTTATGTCGGCTCGATTATCGGCATGGCGAGCCACGCTGGAACCACCCCGATGGACTGCCGACGCGACGCCGTCACCGCCGCGGCCGAACTTGCGCTCTACGTCGAAAAGCGAGGCGCTGGTGTGCCAAGTCTGGTCGCCACTGTTGGCGTACTTGAAGTGCCCAACGGCTCGGTCAACGTCGTGCCGGGGCGCTGCAATTTCAGCCTCGACATTCGTGCGACCAGCAACGACTTGCGCGATAGCTGTGCCACCGATGTTTGCGCCGAACTTGCGCGCATCTGCGGGCGGCGCGGTCTGCACTTCAAGCTCGAAGAAACGATGCGTGCCGCCGCCGCGCCGAGCGCGCCTGCCTGGCAGCAACGCTGGGAGCGGGCCGTCGCTTCTCTGGGCCTGCCTATTTACCGTATGCCCAGTGGTGCCGGCCACGATGCCATGAAGCTGCATGAAATCATGCCCCAAGCCATGCTGTTTGTTCGCGGTCAAAACGCAGGCATCAGCCACAACCCGCTGGAAAGCGTCACCAACGACGACCTGCAAGTGACGGTGGACGCATTCTCCAATCTGCTGCAACAACTTGCGACCGAACTGCGACCGCCTGATGTCTCGCCCGCGCGGCAGGAGCAGCGCTGAGTTTCAAGAACAACGAATCTGCAAACACCACCTTTGAAAGTAACCTTCATGTCCACTTACGAACATCTTGACGCCTGGATTGACGCCCATTTTGAAGAGCAGGTAAGCTTTCTGCAAGAGTTGATTCGCGTCCCCACAGACACGCCACCGGGCAACAACGCGCCGCATGCCGAGCGCACCGCCGAACTTTTGCACGGCCTGGGCATGGACGTCGAAAAGTACCCAGTCCCTCAGGACGAGGTGCGCGCGGCTGGCCTGGAGAGCATTACCAATCTGCTGGTGCGCCGCCAATACGGTCCTGGCAAAACGATTCTGCTCAATGCGCATGGCGATGTGGTGCCTCCGGGCGAGGGCTGGACTCACGACCCCTACGGCGGCGAGATTGAGGACGGAAAGATCTACGGCCGTGCCGCCGCCGTCAGTAAATGCGATTTTTCAACCTACGCATTCGCCGTGCGGGCGTTGGAAGCCGTGGCCAAACCCAAAACTGGCAGCGTCGAACTGCTCTTTACCTACGACGAAGAATTTGGCGGTGAAGTTGGACCGGCATGGTTGATGAAACACAAAATCATTCACCCCGACCTGATGATCGCAGCCGGCTTCAGTTACCAAGTCATCACCGCACACAATGGTTGCCTGCAAATGGAAGTCACGGTGCATGGCAAGATGGCCCACGCGGCCATCCCCGATTCCGGGGTGGATGCCTTGCAGGCTGCGGTTCGCATTCTCGCTGCGCTGTATGCGCAAAACTCACTTTACAAGCAGATAAGTTCTACGGTGGAAGGAATTACCCACCCCTACCTCAACGTCGGCATGATCGAAGGCGGCACCAATACCAATGTCATCCCGGGCCGTGTGACCTTCAAGCTGGACCGCCGCATGATCCCCGAAGAGAATCCGGCACAAGTTGAAGCCACACTGCGCCAGATCATCGACGAAGCGGCTGCACAACAAGCAGGCGTCACGGTTGAAGTCAAACGCATCTTGTTGGCGAATGCCATGAAGCCGCTACCCGGCAACAAGCCCCTGGTCGAAGCCATCCAGAAGCATGGAGAACAAGTGTTTGGCGAAAAAATACCCGCCTTGGGTACGCCCTTGTACACGGATGTGCGGATCTTCTGTGAGGCCGGCATCCCTGGTGTCATCTACGGTGCCGGTCCACGCACCGTGCTGGAATCCCACGCCAAGCGTGCAGATGAAAGGCTGGTACTGGAGGACCTGCGCCGGGCAACCAAGGTGATCGCACGCACCTTGCACGATCTACTGGCTTAAAGGCACTCCAGCCCCTGGTTAACTCCTTCCTGATTTCCAAAATTCGTCTTAAATTCAATATGTGAGCCTAAATGCCGTTTATTAGAAGCGCTGTAAGGAAGGGTACAAACCCTGAGACAAAACAAGCCATCGTAGATGGAATTCACCAAGCACTGGTGCAGAGTATTGGCATGCCCGCTGAAGAGCTTTTTAACCTGGTCACTGAGTACGAACCGGAGAACTTCTTCTACGACAGAAGATTCAACGGGATAGCGCGCTCGAACAGCATGGTGGTCATCGAAATTACGATGCGCCGTGGCCGAAGCGACGCCATGAAGAAGTCACTCTACGCAAACATTGCGACGAATCTGGAGAAACTGGCGAAGGTCTCGCCAAAAGACGTTTTCATTTTTACTCATGAAAACGATTATTCTGACTGGTCCGTTGGAAATGGTCAGTTTGCAATGGCAATCGTGCAGCAAAGGGGTTCTGACGATTAGGCACTGATGAATGTCAAATGGATTGCCCAGGATTAAGGTTGAATGGGTGGAAGTTGAGTGTTCCGACGATCAAAAAGAAGACGGCTTTCCCAATCGTTGTAATTTGTGTAAACCCACGGGGACGGTGCGTAGTTGCGTGAAACATGCCGTTGGCTATGGCGCCTCTCACACGGTGGCGATGCGCATCAGGTTGGTTGTACCCGGTGTGCCAAACGGCATGCCGGCAATCGTGACGACGGTTTGGCCGCATTCGGCGAAGCGTTCTCGCTGCGCGATTTCGCAAGCCAGTTCCGTCATCTGGTTGGCATCTGCCACGTCGGCGATATGCACCGAATGAACTCCCCAGACCAATGTCAGACGGCGTGCGGTGTTCATATTTGGCGTCAGACTAAGAATCGGTGACTCGGGTCGCTCACGCGCGGCGCGCAGGCTGGTGTGGCCCGAACTTGTATAGCAAACAATGGCAGCGGCATGCAAAAGTGCAACTGTGCGTCGCATTGCACAGCACACCGCATCGGCGACGTTACCCCCCTGCTGCGCCACGGTGTGCGATGCATCAATCAATTGACGGTACTGCGGATCGGCCTCCACTTGCTCAATGATGCGGTTCATCATGTCGACCGCCTCGATCGGGAACCTGCCTGAGGCCGATTCAGCGGAAAGCATCACAGCGTCGGCCCCATCGTAAATCGCAGTGGCCACGTCAGAGGCTTCGGCACGCGTGGGTACCGGGCTTTCGACCATTGATTCGAGCATTTGGGTCGCCACAATGACAGGTTTCCCCTGGCGCCGGCAACTGCGAACGATACGTTTTTGGATGGAGGGCACTCGCTCGGCCGGCAGTTCCACGCCTAAGTCACCCCGCGCCACCATCACTGCATCAGATAGAGCAACGATTTCATCGAGGCGATCTACTGCAGAGGGTTTTTCGAGTTTGGACACGACGGCAGCACGGTTCCCGATCAGCGCGCGCGCTTCGGCCACATCTTCTGGCCGTTGCACGAAGGACAGCGCAATCCAGTCTGCGCCCAGTTCCAGTGCCAGGGCAAGATCACGACGGTCTTTGGCAGTCAATGCAGTGATGGGCAACACAACGCCCGGCACATTGACACCCTTGCGCTCCGACAGTTTGCCGCCGACTAGAACACGTGTCGTGGCAAAGTTGGCACCGCAGGACTCCACCACCAAGCGCAGGCGACCATCGTCGAGCAATAACTGGGCGCCGGGCACCAAGGCGGCGAAGATCTCGGGATGCGGCAGGCCAGTGCGTTCGTTGTTGCCCGGCGATGGGTCCAGATCCAGCCGGTAGGTCTGGCCTTCGGTCAGCATAACGGGACCGTTGGCGAAAGTGCCAACCCGCAGTTTTGGGCCCTGCAAATCGGCCAGGATGCCAATAGGGCGCCCCGTTTCTCTTTCCAACTCGCGCAGGATGTGAAAGCGCGCGCGGTGGTCGTCTGGACTGCCATGGCTGAAGTTCAGTCGAAAGACATCGACACCGGCCATGAACAACCGGCGCACAGTGTCTTTGTTCGAGCTGGCTGGTCCCAGCGTGGCGACAATTTTGGCGTTTCTGCTTCTGCGCATGATTCAATCCGCTGTTGGCGCCTCGATGAGGATGGCGCGGAAGTCGTTTACATTGGTCAGTGTCGGTCCAGTAATCACTGAGTCCGAAAGTGCCGCGAAAAAGCCGTGCCCGTCGTTATTGCTCAAGTTGTCTTTGGGTTTGAGACCTAAAGCCCGGGCGCGAATCAGCGAGTCGGGTGATACGGACGCGCCAGCGATTTCTTCCTGGCCATCGACGCCGTCTGTGTCGCCAGCCAGCGCATAAATGCGCGGGTGGCCGTCGAAGACGATTGCCATGGCCAGTAGGCACTCCACATTGCGTCCACCCCGGCCACTGCCGCGCACAGTGACGGTGGTCTCTCCGCCTGAGAGCAACACGCAGGGTGCCGCCACGGGCTGGCCACGCTCCGCCACCTGCAACGCGATGCCAGCCAACACCGTGCCGACGTCGCGCGCCTCACCTTCCAGCGCATCGCCCAGTATGGAAGGGGTGTACCCGGCGTCTCGGGCCACGGAAGCGGCAGCTTCCAGCGCCATTTGAGGCGTGGCGATCATCCTTACTTCCGTCTGTTCCAATCGAGCGTCCCCGGGTTTGACCGACTCACCCTGCCCGCTCTCCAGCACCGCCAGCACTTGTGGTGGCACCTCAATGCCGTAGCGGTGGATGATGGCCAGTGCGTCGGCACAGGTGGTCGGGTCGGCCACGGTCGGACCTGACGCAATGTCAATAGGATCGTCGCCTGGTACATCGGATATCAGCAGTGTCACCACTTGGGCTGGATAACACGCTGCTGCCAGGCGTCCGCCCTTGATGGCCGAAAGGTGACGGCGCACACAGTTCATCTCGCTGATCGTGGCGCCTGATTTCAGCAGCGCGCGGTTAACGTCCTGTTTATGTTCGAGTGTCAGTCCGGGGATGGGGAGCGGAAGCAGTGAGGAGCCACCGCCAGATATCATGCACAGCACCAGGTCATCCGCAGTCAAGGCTTGCACGATCTCAAGCATTCGCCGGGCGGCATGCAGGCCGACGGCATCGGGCACTGGATGAGAGGCCTCGACGATTTCGATGCTTTTGCAGGGTACGGCGTAACCGTACCGCGTCACCACCAGGCCAGATACAGGCCCCGCCCAGTGGTCCTCCACCGCACGAGCCATCGCTGCCGACGCCTTGCCAGCGCCGATCACGATCAGGCGGCCGTTGAAGGAATGAGGTGAGGGAAGGTGGGGCGGGACGCAGATGGTTGGCTGCGCGCTGGCTATGGCCGCATCAAACATACGCCGCAAAAGAGCCTGCGGTGCACCTGCGATTGTGGCCTGGCTTGTCAAGATATACCCCTGTTGCGACCTAATTTACCCTTTGACCGATTTCGAAATTGGCCAGCTTCTCCAGCGCGCGAACCATGGCCGAATGGTCCCACGCTTTTCCCCCATGTGCCACGCATGAATTGAAGAGTTCCTGTGCGGTGGCGGTATTGGGCAGAGAAACACCGAGCTCACGTGCACTGCTGAGCGCCAGGTTCAGGTCCTTCTGGTGCAACGCGATGCGAAAGCCAGGGTCAAAAGTACGCTTCACCATGCGTTCGCCATGCACCTCAAGGATTTTTGATGATGCAAAGCCGCCCATCAGGGCCTGGCGAACACGTGCTGGGTCCGCACCCGCGCGGGCAGCAAACAGGAGTGCCTCGGCGACTGCTTCGATGTTAAGCGCCACAATGATCTGATTAGCAACTTTGGCAGTCTGGCCGTCGCCATTGCCTCCGACCAGCGTGATGTTTTTCCCCATCAACTCGAACAGCGGTTTGATTCTTTCAAATGCGCTGTCCGGGCCCCCAACCATGATTGAAAGCGTGGCGTTCTTCGCGCCCACTTCTCCACCGGAAACCGGCGCGTCGAGGTAGTCGCAGCCCAGAGCGTTGATCTTCTTGGCAAAGACTTTGGTGGCGATCGGCGAGATTGAGCTCATGTCGACGACAACCTTGCCTTTTGAAAGACCTGCGGCTACACCGTCGTTGGCGAACAGGACCGTTTCAACGTCCGGGGTGTCAGGCACCATCACGAAGACAATGTCGGCGCGCTCAGCCACTCCGCGTGAGGTAATGCATTGCGTAGCGCTGCTTGCAGCTATGGTCGGCGACACCTTGCCTAGGGTGTAGACGAACAACTGGTGGCCTGCCTTGATGAGGTGCTCGGCCATCGGCGTGCCCATGATACCCAGACCAACGAAGCCAATTTTGAGTGATTGCGAAGTCATGATTTAGATCCGTAGAAAATATTGATTGCTTAGACAGCGAGTGTTTGGCGCCAGCCGAGGCCGGCTTCAGTGGTGGTCGCCGGCTTGTATTCACACCCGATCCACCCGTCATAGCCAATGGCATCGATGTGTTTGAACAGCCACACGTAGTTAATCTCACCGGTGCCGGGTTCGTTGCGGCCGGGGTTGTCCGCCAACTGGATGTGGCCAATGCGGCCAATCTGAGTTTTGATTGTGTTGCCGAGCTCCCCCTCCATGCGCTGAGCGTGATAGATGTCGTACTGAACGAAGAGGTTGTCGCTACCGACTTCATCAAGAATTGCGAGAGCCTGGTCGGTGCGGTTGAGAAGGAATCCGGGAATATCAAAAGAGTTGATTGGCTCAATCAGCAAGCGGATTCCGACGGCTTTGAGCCGGTCGCTTGCAAACTTCAAATTGGCGACAAAAGTGGCTCGGGCATCTGCCGTGCTGACACCTGGGGGTACTTTCCCGGCCAGGCAATTGACCTGTGGACACAACAAGGCGCTGGCATAAGCAATGGCCTGTTCAACCCCATCACGAAACTCTGCTACCCGATCAGGGTGACAGGCGATGCCCCGTTCTCCGGCCTCCCAGTTGCCAGCGGGCAGGTTGTGCAAAACTTGCTTGAGGCCATTTGTTTTTAGGGCAAGCACCAGTTCTTCTTTGCTGAAAACGTAGGGAAACAAGTACTCCACGGCTTCAAAGCCGGCGGCTTTGGCGGCTGCGAAGCGCTCCATGAAAGGCACTTCAGTGAATAACATTGTCAAGTTCGCGGCAAATTTTGGCATGTTGATTTCCTATGTGAGTTTGATTGATGAAATCAGTCGAGCAGCGCGACGACCGCGCTTGGTGCGTCGGCTCGGGAAGTAGCCAAATCTTCGAATTCGATGATGTTGTCAATTTCGGTACCCATCGAGATGTTGGTGACGCGCTCCAGAATGACTTCAATGACAACCGGCACCTGAAACTCGAGCATCCAGGCCTCTGCCTGCTTGATTGCCGGGCCGATCTCTTCTTGTTTTCGCACACGAATAGCCTTGCAGCCCAACCCTTCAACGACCTTGATGTGATCGACGCCATAGCCTTGCACAACCTGGTCGTAGTCGGTGTTGATGTTGTCAAACGCCAGTTGAACGCAATAGTCCATATCAAAGCCGCGTTGACTTTGCCGGATCAACCCCAGGTAGGAATTGTTCACAACCATATGGATGTAGGGAAGTTTGAATTGCGCTGCGACGGCCAGTTCCTCGATCATGAACTGGAAGTCGTAGTCACCCGACAGCGCTACGACTTTGCGCGAAGGGTCCGCCGCCCTGACACCTAGTGCCGCCGGAATGGTCCAGCCCAGAGGGCCAGCCTGGCCACAGTTGATCCAGTGGCGTGGCTTGTAGACGTGTAGAAATTGGGCTCCAGCGATCTGAGACAGGCCGATCGTGCTGACGTAGCAAACGTCCTCACCAAAGGCGTTGTTCATGCACTGGTAAACCCGCTGCGGCTTCATCGGTACCGCTTCAAAGTTGGTTTTGCGCTGCAGGGTTCCTTTGCGCTGTAGGCAGGAGGCGGCCCAATCGCTGCGATCAGCCAGCTTGCCCTGCGACTTCCATTCAGTGGCAACCCGCACAAACAGCTCTAACGCCAGCTTCGCGTCTGATGCAATGCCATAGTCGGGTGAGAAAACGCGACCAATTTGAGTAGGCTCAATGTCGACGTGAATGAATTTTCTGCCTTTGCAATAGACCTCAGGTGAGCCTGTATGGCGGTTGGCCCAGCGATTGCCAATGCCAAGCACAAAGTCAGATGCCAACATCGTCGCATTGCCATAGCGATGACTGGTTTGCAGGCCGCACATGCCCGCCATGAGTGGGTGGTTGTCCGCAATGCTGCCCCAGCCCATCAAGGTCGGAATGACAGGAATGCCGGTCAATTCTGCAAACTGAACCAGCAGGTCCGAGGCGTCGGCATTGATCACGCCGCCGCCAGAGACGATTAGCGGTCGCTCTGATTCATTGAGCATCGTGAGTGCTTTTTCTATTTGGGCGCGTGTCGCCACTGGCTTGTAGACTGAGAGCGGCGAGTAAGTGTCAGGATCGAATTCGATTTCGGTCATCTGGACGTCAAAGGGTAGATCGATCAATACCGGGCCAGGTCGGCCAGACCGCATTACGTGGAATGCTTGCTGAAACACGCGGGGCACCTGGGCCGGTTCGCGTACCGTAACCGACCACTTGGTAACGGGTTTGGAAATCGACTCGATGTCAACGGCTTGAAAATCTTCTTTGTACAGACGCGCACGTGGCGCCTGGCCTGTGATGCACAAGATGGGAATCGAATCAGCTTGTGCCGAATACAGACCGGTGATCATGTCCGTCCCGGCGGGTCCGCTGGTGCCGATACAGACACCGATATTGCCCGCCACAGCGCGGGTGTAACCTTCTGCCATATGCGAGGCACCCTCGACATGTCGCGCCAGAATGTGATTGATCTTGCCTTGTTTGCGCAGAGCGGCATAGAGTGGGTTGATGGCGGCCCCTGGCACGCCAAAGGCCTGGGTCACGCCTTCTTTTTCAAGTACCCAGACCGCCGCTTCTATCGCTTTCATTTTTGCCATTGCTTTACTCCTGCTATTTGTGAACCGATGATCAACGCAAGGTGCCATCTTGTGAATCCAGATCAGGGGATAAGTGCTATTCCGTGATGGAATAAAGCAACCGAGATCGGGTAGCATCTATGAAATGGACCGTGTCACCAGCATTCAACTTTTTATTCGCATTGTCGAAACCGGCAGCTTCAGCAAGGGTGCTAGTGAGGTCAGCGTGGCGCAGTCCACGGCGACCAAGGCAGTGGCTGCACTGGAGCTGCGTTTGGGCGCCCGGTTGCTGCATCGATCTACCCGCGGCGTGACACCGACCGCAGTCGGCGCGCTCTATTACGACAAGTGCAAGTTGATCGCGCGTGAAATTGAGGAAGCCGACAACCTCGCCACGCTGCTACAAAGTCAAGTCGGCGGAACGCTGCGCATCAGCACCTCGGTGGCCTTTGGTCGTCGGGTGATGGTGCCGCTGGTACTGCGCTACATGCACCAGCACCCGGAGGTAACGATTGACCTCAGTGTCGACGACCGCTACGCGAATCTTGTCGAACAGGGGATGGATCTGGCCATTCGTATGGGGCGACTGGCTGATTCAACACTCGGTGCTCGCTACCTGGGTCGAAACCCGTGGGTGATGGTGGCCGCACCGGCATACCTGCACGAGCACCCGGCACCACAAGTACCTACGGATTTAGCAGAGCATGCATGTCTGATCTATAGCAGCGTTCAGGGCGATGAGCGGTGGAATTTCACCGGACCTAACGGTCGGGAATTTTCGGTGCCCGTCAAGGGCCCACTGCGTTCGAACAGTCTGTCTGCGTTGCTGGCGGCCGCACGGGACGGCATGGGCCTGGCGATCATGCCTTGGTATGCGGCACGCGAGTCGGTGAGCGCAGGCGTGGTGCAGCCGGTACTGCACGATCATGTGCTGCCGACACAGGAAATACACGCTGTGTTTCCATCACCCAAACTGGTGCCATCAAGAGTGACGTCCTTCATCAGCTATCTTCAGCAGGCTTTGACCGGAGAGTGGTGGCATTCGGCGCGGTGAGCGAACGCTGAGCCGCCATCAACATATGAACAAGAAGTAAGGGCGGCATATTCTTTGGCGCCTTATGGGTCCACTTCTGTCTGCTTGGCGCTAACCAAAGCTGCGACTCCACTGGGTTGGCTCATGTCGCCCAAGTTTCAAGGCGTCAGACTGTCTGCGGCGAAATAGATGTGCGCGTGGTAGCCGTAAATGCGGCGCCTTTGATTTATCTTCATGGTTCTGTCGAGTGCAGTAAAAGGATGCGAGGATAACCGGAAAATTGGACACCATTCAACCTCAGATCGACCCAACGCAATTTCGGTTGGAACTCCATGCCGTTAGCTCGATGGGTTCCATCGAAGATCTGTTTGTGGTGGAGCTGACCGTGCCGCGAATGGATTCACCTGATCCTTTTTATACGAGTGGCCATGATGTGTTTGTGCGCCTTGACGGCGTGAAGAAGAGGCTGAGTGGGCCACAACTCACGGCATGGATCAAACAAAGGCACCTACCCCCAAGACGGAGTGCGATAGCTGTGAGTAGCCCTGCCGCGGCCGCGTTGGTCGCAAGAATCCAGCAAGTTTTTTCGGCACACGGGATAGAGGTGTCACACTTGTCCCGGTTTTTCTCAGCGATGAACGCGCCATTTCAGTTTTCCCTGATGGATGCGGAGTCTTCAGGCTCGTGGCTGAGATGGCTGGACGACAGCAAGATTGACTGGATTGCCCATAGGTTTTTGATCCGACGCGAGTGGATTGACGGCGAAGATGACCGTATCCATTTGGAGCCCCATTTTGACAAGAATCCGAAGCTGTTCTGGGATACCGTCTGCGTAAACGTTCCGTCGGCGGGTGCGGCGGAGCGGATCGGCATGCCAGAGGCCCATTTCATTCGTCGCGGAAAAGGTAAGGAATGGGAGAAGCGCGGTCAAACGGGCGTCTACGTGGTGCTCGCCGTCCCCTTGCTGCAACTAAGCGGCGAACGGGTCATCTTCAAGTACATCTCAGATTTCAACGAGTACCCGTGGGATTACATGCGGACGAAGATTCAGTTGCGCGCGTGGGCTCGGCTGTTGTACTGCGGCAGGCGTTTTGTGATTCATGGGCGTGAAATGTCATTGGATGTCGCAGAAAGATTCGCGCTAAACACGGTGTTTTTGCGCGATCTCATTGAAGACCAGGCGAAGGTTCCCCGCGTTGACTGGCATTTGGATGACTACGCCTTAAGTCCGGAGGAAAGTGGAGTGTCAAAAGATTCGGAGACCTTGGACAAGGTGCTGGATTTCCTGCGAGTTCATGACTTGCCTGTCGATTGTGCAAAGACAAATACCAAAACGCCAGATTCCGGAGAACGTAGATACTAATGCGTAACACCTTTGGTACGATCTCAAATTGAAGAGGGTCGCAAAGCCGACGATCCTCAGCGTCTGCTCTTGGCCAAATACCGCTGAGATCTAGACGACCTCGGAAGACCGCTTAGGGCACGATGCCGAAGTCCACGAACGGCTTGTGACACGCAGTGAATTGGGTAGCCAGATTGTCAATGATTCACGGGCGGGCTCCGCCTCGGCAACTCAAATTCAGTATGGAAATCTCCTAGATCGACATCAAGACTTTTTGCACGATGTGAGAATTTTTGCAGGAATTTTGAGAACCTACAACATGTCGGGTCTCAGAATGGTTGCATGTGAGGTCAATATAGAACAAGGAGTTGTGCACGTTTTTTGGGATTCTCACATCTGGTAGTCCCGAAATAGTTGCACAGTAACTGGCCGGGAACCCCCATCTTGCACGGATGAGCGCAGTTCGCTACGCCGAGTGGCTACACAGCTATCTTGGCGTCACCGCCGTGATGATCGGCATCACTTCGGGTGGAGACCTGTGGCGACTGAGTGGCTGGGCTGGTATGCGTTGGTTCCAATGGAAGCCTCCCTGCGTCCAATGACTTCGGTCTAGCTTGCAACCAGCCCTTGGCGAACCAGGAAATATGCAACCTCCTGTTTGATGTCCAGCATCTCAGCCAATTGGGAAATGGTCAACTTGTCCTGGGCCTGCTTGACGAAACTTGTAACTGTCGCCGCGCATGGTTGGCTGGCAACCACGTGGCGCGTTTCAGTCAGCTCGCCGGCTGCTGTTTTATCAACTGCACGGTCTTACGCGAGTGCAGAATAGAGAATGACTTGCTAACCCGTGGACGAAAACCTGAACTGATTAGGTCGATATTTGGTGAAAAATGCCAATGAAGATCTCTGAGACTCCCTATAAAGTTGAACTGATTGGCGAGTTAAAAAAACTGATTAGAGAGCATCTAACTGTATGAATTTAAATGATATTTTGTATTTTTCAGTTGTACTCTGACTGGAACTCCTTCTAGAACCGACCGGTCTTATGCTCCAAAATTCAGTCATGTTTGGTTTTGGAGCTGTAAATGCCTGCTATTCCTGTGTTGATAAAAGCTGTTTCTGAATTTCTGGCAGTTATTCAAGCAAATCCAATGTTGTTAGTTTCGTTGGTAGCTTTGGCGTCTCTGGCGGTGGCCGCCATGGCGCTTAAAGTTGTGCATACAGTGGTTTCCAAGAAATGAGCTGGGCCAAAATGCCAACCGCGTGGCTTCGTCCAGTAAATGGCGAAGATAGCGCGGGCGAAGAAAGCGTGGTCTATCCGTTGAAGTCGTTAGTCTGGCGCAAGGATGGATCAAGCTCAATGGCTGCGTTAATGATCTTGATTGCATTGTCTATACGACTCAACGAGTCCTTGAAGGGGCGCAAGTTTGAACTTGCTACCCCCCGCCCAACCACTGTGGCTGTCACATACGACGAGCTCCAACGTATGACTGGCTTTGCCAGAGCCACCGTAAGTGGGGGCGTCGATCTGCTTGTCAGGTTGGGTGCGATAAGCCGGGTCAAAATCGGTCGAACCAATTTCTATGACATTACTGGCCTCAACGCAAAAGGCGGGTGGTGTCAGCTTCCCCAAGCAAAGCTGTTGCAAGGGGATGGTTCCCTTTCGATAAAAAAGCTCGAACGCAAGCGGGTCACTCTGTATGCATTGAAACTCTACGTGCTCTTCATGGCGCTACGTTGGCAGGCGGCCAACACGGCGTCTATCAGTTACGGAGGGATCATTAAATGGACGGGTATGCGCCGAGCCGACATTGGACCTGCAGTCCAGCTACTCATTGCATGGGAGCTGGTCGATGTGTCAGAAGAGCTTGATGATCGCCACATTGATGAAAACGATCGCAGCAAACGCTACAGAGTACGTGGTCTGAACGCCTTACAGCACCAAAGTGCAGCTGCTTGACCTAACTTGGTCAGTTGTTTGAAGCCTGGCTCAAGGACGCCGAGTCGTTCAGATTCGCGCACGACGTTTTGCCTGTTCGTAAAGTGGGAGGCCAACGCCAAAGCATCTTCCTTAGCGGGGTCTTACGCATTTATCACGATGATCTTGGCGGGCACACGGACTCGGCCAAGGTCGGTACCGGGGTACTTCCGTAAGCGGCTAGCCGTGGCACATTGACGGAGGCGCCCCGAATAGGCGAGGTCGTCGACTGCGGTCAGGCCTAAGATTTCCAGCGATGCGGGAGCAGCTCGTCGATTCGGCTGTTCAGGTGCGATGGCAGTCGCGTGAGCACGTCTTTTAGATACGCCCACGGATCGTGGCCATGCATCTTGGCCGACTGGACCAGGCTCATGACGATGGCGGCGCGCTGGCCGGCCAGTTCACTACCCGCGAATAACCATGCCTTGCGGCCCATTGCCCAGGGCCGCATCAGGTTCTCGATGTGGTTGTTATCGATAGGAACGTCGCCGTCCACCAGGTTAGCCATCAACGCGGTCCAGCGATTCAGGCTGTAGTCGATGGCATTGGCGATGGCGCTGCCGTCGGGCACGCGTCGGCGCTCCAACTGCAGCCAGACATGCATTTCTTCCCACAGGGGCTTGGCCCTGGCCTGTCTCATGTCCAGGCGTTGCTCGACCGATAAATCCCGGGCTTCTCGCTCGATGCCGTACAACATTGCAATACGCTGCACCGCCTGTGTGGCCACCGGACTTTGGTTGTCCTTGATCAACTCATCGAATTTTCGTCTTGCATGCGCGAGACATCCGGCTTCAATGCGTCGTTCAAGCTTGAAGACGGTGTCGTAGGCCGCGTACCCATCGCATACCAGTGTTCCCGACCAATCTTGAAGGAACGCGACCGGATACTTCGCCCCGCGGCCCACGCAGAAGTCGTACACCACGCCCGGCAACACATCGAAGCCGCTGCGCGCATAGGCCCAGATGTAGGCGCGTTTTGTCTTGCCCGCGCCCGGGTCCAGCATATTCACCGGCGTCTCATCGGCATGTAAAACATTGGCGCCGAGCACGAATCTTCGGTGCGCGTCATAAAGTGGCATCAAACCGGCGCCACCCTGTCCCGACCAGGCCGCCAGCGTCGAGCGCGGTGTGTGGATGCCAGAGCGTGCGTTGATCTGCTCCTGGCGGTAGTAGGGAATGTGATCGACGAATCGGCTCAC
>Ga0209123_1000992_pt1 | contig 30958 bp, 23 predicted proteins | sample BarGraIncu00431A_FD_184500 | JGI IMG/M metagenome (GOLD analysis project Ga0209123, IMG submission 184500) | Arctic peat soil microbial communities from Barrow, Alaska, USA - Barrow Graham LP Incubations 004-31A (SPAdes) (version 2) | ecosystem: Environmental > Terrestrial > Soil > Wetlands >... | reverse complement strand
ATGACAATAAACAGTATATTGCCCATGGGTGTAAATATCAGAAAAATCGAGCAGGCAGCATACAATACCAGACCGATCCACATAGGTATCCGGAATTTCACAGATTCCAGGCGGTGCTGTATTCCAATCATGAAAACCAGCATCACAACCGCATTCAATATAGGGAAAAAAGCCAGATAACGATCGGCTATGCCTAGTCTTTGTGTTATAAACAAGCCAAAAAAGTTGATATTAATAAGATTCGTAATATATAATATTATCGAAACGAAAAGCGTTTTCATAATCTCTTTATTCATCAGCACTTTGGGTATGAGATCCTTGTATTCCAATACCATCTTTAAAACAGAGGTATCTTTCGTCTCGGTCATACGAATCTTTCCTTGCCGGGTTTCCTCACAATATCGAAAAGTAATAATCACCTTAATCATCATATTTACAGCGAAAATAATATATAAAACACGGACAACAGGAACCACGGTAAAGGACTTTATCAGAAGTCCCGAAATGGGAGCAAAGAAGATTGCAACCAGGCCGCCTATGTTCACCCAGGTATATATTCCTAATAAATCCTTGGAATCAGCATCTTCTATTAATAAACAATACCATGCCGTCTGGTTAACCTGCTCAAAACTGTTAAATAGAAATGCAAGTAAGAAAAGCCAAAAGTTACCCGAAATAGCCCATACCAGGCAAGCAACACACCATCCAAAGAAATCCCCCATCATTGTTGTAAATTTGCGCCCAAGCTTATCGGTGACTATTCCTCCAAAGAAGGAGAAAACCACCTGAACAAACATAGCAGCCGACAGAAGCAGTCCGATTTGAACGTCCGTTATTCCTTGCATGTACATATATAGCGTGGCAAAAGGTGCAATTAAGTTATACGGAATACCCCAGAGTGGCTCCATCAAAATTAGAGTTCTTGGATTTCCTTTATTTTGTTTTAATAATTCAATTAACGGGTGCTTCCACTGAGCTTTTAATTTGGGGGCCATATTCACTGGTTTCTCCAATCTTCGCCTGTTTCTTTAGATCAAGACCCGGGGCCTGCTTCTTTAGATCAAGACCCGGGGCCTGCTTCTTTAGATCAAGACCCGGGGCCTGCTTCTTTAGATCAAGACCAGGGGCCTGCTTCATCAACCAGACCAGATAATCATAGCGAGTCCAATTTGATTACTGCATGAAACAGTTCATAACTAGATTAATCATAGTCTCTTTCTTCTGGGATCTACTTTCAGCAATCATTATTGTTAATGAAACCAAAGTATCATCTGCGATACTCTTTTAACACCTGCCCGGCCCATTTCCGAAATGCTATGCCCTGTTTGGATTTTACTCGATATCCAACTGAAATAATCAAATCAAGATTATAATGTTTAATGCTTCTCTCGATGTCACTTCCGCCCTCTTTTTGAACATGTAGGACTGACCCTTACTGAAAACGACCAGCAAGTCCGTTGAGTCATCAGAATTCAGCAAAGTAATACCTCCTTTGGATTCAAATGGATTTGATATTAGAACACGAAAAATGCTTCCACAATGTTGTGCCTTTCATTTTATTCGAAATAATAAAATATTCATATGCAAAATATGACAAAGATACAATATGAATGTTTACATCTATAGGATTAGCCCACATTCTTCGTTATTTCAGCATACAGGGCCAATTAACATGTTGAGCGTCAGTCAAAACCGTCAGTCATAGATATTGTATAGTTGTAGATCTTTTTGCTGCTGCTCGGCATATGTCTTATTTCTTGTGCCGAGTCTATTTTCATACTTCTTCCTAACACGCGATTGACGTACGCTATAATGTACGTTACAATTTTCAGGAGAGGAGTTGATGCATGTGGATACAATCAATATTACATCTGCTCGTAAAAATCTGTATCAGATCATTAAAGCAGCCAATAAGACGCATATACCTGTATTAATAACAGGAAAGGATGGCGATGCTGTTTTAGTTTCGAGCGAAGACTGGAAGGCAATGGAAGAGACAATGTACTTGAATTCTGTTCCGGGACTGGCAGACAGCATTCTAGCGGCGGAAGCAGAACCCAAAGAGACACGAGTAAACGCAGACGCTGTGGATTGGGAACATGTATAATGTTGAACTATCCAGACAATCCCAAAAGGATTTGGTTAATTTGAAACAAGCGGGTTTGTTAATGGCTGCCAGGGAACTGGTTGAAATCATTAAGGAAAACCCCTTTCAGATCCCACCGCCCTATGAGAAACTGGTCGGAAACCTGGCAGGAAAATACAGCAGGCGAATTAACATTAAACACCGTCTGGTATATTCCGTACTTGAAGAAGAAAAAACAATAATCATTCTTCGTATGTGGTCACACTATGAGTAAACTTTAAGTTGGCGGCTTTATGCTTACCAAGGTATTCGTCCAAGGACGAGATACATGCCGGTGATACCTTTGCCATGCAGCCGCATGACATTCATTTGACAAAACTGCAAAGGCACTACATCAACTTGTGCCTCAAGGACCTAAATGAATATAATTGAGGCGTTTTTGCCTCCTTTTGTATGCGTATATTTTACTCAATTATACTCAATAATAGTCGACTCATTCCACTTACGATATGCAGAATGATCTGCTAAATATTGCCAATCTCGGAAGTAATATTCTGACAAACTCGGAATCAATTTATTGCCAAACTCGGAAGTTGGTGTTACTGTTTAATAAAAGCGAGGGGATTTGTTATGGAGAAAAAGTATTTGCCTAGAATTATCGATAAATATTTAGATTCAGCACTTGAGGCATCAGGAGCTGTTTTGATTGAAGGAGCTAAATGGTGTGGAAAAACAAGTACAGCTAAGCAAAGAGCATCCAGTGTACTTTTCATGCAGGATCCGGATTATACCCTCTCCTATTTGAAAGCTGCTGATACGAAACCCTCTCTTTTGCTAAAAGGTGATACCCCTCGTCTGATTGATGAATGGCAGATGGCTCCAGTCTTGTGGGACGCTGTGCGATTTGCAGTAGATGAAAGAAATGAAGCCGGTCAGTTTATTCTTACAGGTTCGGCTGTGCCTCTTGATGACGTCCTGAAACACACAGGAACCGGCAGAATAGCAAGAATCCTGATGCGTCCAATGAGTCTGTATGAATCAATGGAATCCAATGGAGCCGTATCACTAAAGGACTTATTTGAGGGGAAGACGGATGTAGAAGGAATCTCTTCACTGACAATAGAATCTTTAGCATTTGCCCTGGTCCGCGGAGGTTGGCCGGCTTCTATCGGAACAAAAGAAAGTGTCGCATTAAAGCGGGCATATAATTATGTCGATGCTGTCATCAATCAGGATGTCTCGCGAGTTGACGGAATCGAAAAAAATCCAGCCAGGGTACGTGCACTGATGCGTTCCTATTCCAGAAATATAACGACAATGGCAAACATGTCGACGATAAGAAATGATATTGCCGGTGATGAGGATACCATTTCCGAAAAAACAATCGCCTCCTATATAAATGCACTGCGCCGAATCTATGTCATCGAAGACGTTCCGGCATGGAATCCTGCCATGCGCTCTAAAACGGCAATAAGAACATCCCCGAAAAGACATTTTGTCGATCCTTCCATTGCTGCGGCTGTTATGAGAGCAACCCCTCAAAGTATATTGGAGGATTTTAATACCTTTGGATTTCTGTTTGAATCCTTATGTGTGCGTGACCTTAGAATATATTCGCAGGCGCTTGACGGAGAAGTATTCCATTACCGGGATAAAAGCAACCTGGAGGCAGATATTATTGTACATCTGAATGATGGCAGATGGGGTGCGATAGAAGTAAAGCTTGGCTCGAAGGAAATCGAAGAAGCAGCTCGAAATTTATTGAAACTCAAAGAAAAGATTGATCTGGAAAAAATGAAAGCACCATCCTTTTTAATGATATTGACTGGAACACAACTCGCTTACCGTCGTGAGGACGGTGTTTTTATTGTGCCTATTGGTTGTCTGAAGCAATAAGGCAGATGGTGTCGAAAAGATTAGACTTTTTGCTCTGTTCAGATGACCTCTCCACTTATCATTCTTATCACGATTCGTTTCGCATGTGATTAGAATGATAAGAAGCAGCGGAGGTGAAAGGACAAGTCCAAAATGTTGTGTAAATTATCGTCCTATATTTGCATAAACCAACAGATTGTAAGTTTTCGTTTGGATCGATCTTCCAGAGTTGTCTTTCGTGCGTCTTCAAGTTTCAGTACATCGTGAAGTATTTTTTACGGACGACCATTTCTCGTGGTGCTTAATCAGCACAGCACCCATCAGACACCAATGGCACCGATTGGCACTATTGCGGATTGAATAATTCGGCAGATAGCTCTGAGCCTCCGAGCTGATATCTCCAGTTTGCCGCGCCTCGCATGTAATCATGTTCGCTAAAATCCATACAAATTGGCAGAAATCATCGACCCTCACACTATTGATCAATTTCAGTAAAATGACCCTCAAAACCACCCAAATCGCATTATTCGTCAATGATAATTGCCACAAGACCGCTGGTATCAGCACGTCTTTAGTTTATTGGCGGAGAAGGAGGGAGTCCGCGCAAGCTCTCTTCGCTCGCTTGCTTTTCCCTCGTCGCAGGCTCCTCGGCAGAGGCCGGTCGGCCGACCCCGGGACGCCCGCCTTTTCGTCCTCTGCCTTTCTCAGGGTTCGACTCCCCTGCCGGTCAACCGCATCAAAAAGGGAGTCGAACCCTACTCTTAACAGTTTATATGTGCAATTATTACGAAGAACCGCTTATATAGCACGTTTTGCCTCACTTATTTTGCAAATTTGCTCAATTAACATGTTGAACGTCAGTCAAAAACGTCAGTCATAGATATTGTATAGTAGTGCTTCTACTGGTTGCTGACGACAGCTTGTCGGTTTATCCAGAACTTTAAGCTCAATAAGAAATTTCTCTAATAATGAATTTAGAACCGATTCTACTTATTACTCTGTTTGATTCCCAAACTCTGCTTCATCCTCGGCGATTTTGACAGTATGCTTTCTATTTTTATATCACATTCAAAAACCCACAGCCGGTCACACACACCATTTGTCACAAAGCGCCTTCACATCAAATTCGAAATTCGAATCCGTACGGATAAACATATTTCCCTTCAAGTTCCCTTTGTAGCCTTCCTGTTCATAATGATCCATAATAACTGGTACCGTCTCTGCGTTTACCAGTTCACCCCATCCATACCACGAGTAACTTTTGCCGCTAAATCCAAATACTATTTTGGGGTATAACACAAAGAACACATATCCACCGTCTTTGGTACATTCGATCTGCGGATAAAAGCTGTAGGAAAGATGATACGGGCTCTCCATAGATCCTTCCCATTCCGGCGTATAAGAAACAGGGAAAATATACTGTCTGTTCTGCTGCAGCTGATATACGGAATCCTTCAAGCAGGCGGATTCCGTCCCAAGCGGGTCTTCAATCGTAAATGAGTCTCCTTCATGTAACGCAAGATCTGACTTTGCAAAATAGATTTTATCAATCGTAATTTGATACACAATGGTATCAGGAGAAGGGATATTGTTATTTGTAATGCTTGTATCGTAAAAAGTGTCGCTGTAATCATTGAAATGAATATCCGTAATTGTGGCCTTTATAACCATTTCTGAATGCGATAAGACATTATCCGTCAAAAACGGCAGAATGTCCGCACTCATAGAGTACTCTACGCCGGGGTATTCAATTTTTTTTGATGCCGCAAATTGTAAATCACTGTAATTAACCGATGCTTCATCGGAAATATCGGTGGCGCTCTGGTTTCCTGAAATAGCGGTATTATCTTTTACCGTCTGTTCTGCCATCTGTTTTGTTGTCTGTTCTGTTGTCTGTTCTGTTGTCTGTTCTGTCGTCTGTTCTGTCGTCTGTTCTGTCGTCTGTGTGGCTGAACCGGTCTGGATGATGCTGTCCCCCTGATTCATATGCATGAAAAGCAATATGGAAAAGACAGTAACAGTTACACCTGCTGCCGAGGCAACGCAATATGTCAGAACTCTTCTGCTTCTTCCAACTCTTCTATTTTGTGACGATTCCGGTATTTTGGCTCTTTCCTCATCCATACGATTTGTCATTTTTTCGGCAAAATCATCACTTTCCTTAATGTAGGAAAATGCCATCTTCATTTCATTCTTATCCATATATTTCATCGCCCCATTTCTCTTTCATTTCGCGACGTCCTCTTTCAAGCCATGTCCGCACGGTAGACGGCTTAGCCTGAAGAAATATCCCAATTTCATTCACAGAATAGTCTTCAATATAGAACAAATAAATTGGCACCCGGTATTTCTCACGCAGATTAAAAACGATCTGTATGATATCGCTGTATTCTTTGGGAATATATCCAATTTCTTCAGAAATGGTCAGAGTAACACGCCTTTTCCATACCGATTTTAAAAAGTCCTTGCACTTATTCATGGTTACTCGATAAAGCCATGCTTTCCTATGCTCTTCCGAAGAAATCTCCGGGTAATGTGTCAGGTAAGCAAAAAATACCTCCTGCGCAATATCTTCAGCATCAGCATGGTTTTTAACATATGCAAAAGCAAGACGAACAATTTTTGTTGTATATTTTTCTACAACTATCTGCATCTCATTCACAGAAATCAAAAACGCATCACCTCCGCTTCTATAATATATACGAGCCAATAAGTCAAAATGTCTCAACTTCAATAAATAACTATTTTCTATTTTCCTTTTAATATATAAAGTAACACACCTACGGCTTTTTGTTCCGTAGGTGCGCTGATGCTTTCTTAGTTAAATGGTTGGTTTTCTATATTTAGAGTTAGAAAATAAGAAGTCTGTTATGTCCAGGATTTTGTCCCCATCCCTCGTAAAACAGACAGTTTAACCCGGTGATCACACATGGCTTCTACCTATTCAGCTTTAACATATCTCTGACGACTGCTTGTCGGTTTATCCGGAATCGTAAGCTTAATAAGACCTTTTTCTAGCAAGGGATTCAGAACCGCAGATCGAAAATTCTCTCTGTCAGAAAGTCCCAAAAACTCCTGCATTTCAATTCTCTTTCGAGGGACCACACAATACTCAACAAGTTCTTTCATTTTTCCATCCAAAACAGGTTTTTCACTTGTTGGAAACTTGCCGGGGACTTGCTGGGTACTTGCCAGGGACTTGCTGGGTACTTGCTGGGTGCTTGCTGGGTCGGGAGTAAGTTGATCTACTTGTTTTCGATAAATCTCAACGCGAAACGCATCGCCGACTTCGGAAAAGCCAGGTTCAGGCAAACCAGCGTTAGCGCAATCTTCTAAAATACGTCGAATACCCGTTCCCCAGCTCTCGATCAGATGCATTTTGTCAAAAACACGTGCAATCGTACGATTTCTGGTTTCAGATCTTCCTGCTTTGATAGAAGCAATATCTAAAGATCCATACAGCATTCCCGGCGATGTAACTTCAACTCTGTCATCGTAAACGGCAACTTGTATGTTGCTGTCAAGCATATAATTTCTATGTGTAACTGCATTAACAATCATTTCACGGACACTTCGAGATGGAATTTCATATTGCTCTTCTCTATGAAGTTCATCTATGGCAACACCCAGGTTGATATGGTTCAGTATAAAGCCGTATGCATTTTCTATCTGTTCGTATAGTGGACCGGAATATTCTTTCTTATCAATAAATACAGTCCGATCTTTTCCTTTAAAACGAGCACACTGGATTTTGGAAAAATCAAAATAATCCCCAGTTAACAGAAGAAATGCATTTGTTGCAATATATTCGTTACCCTTCAGAATCAGGACTTTCCAATTTACAAGATCTTTTTCTTGTACTAAAATTTGAGAAGAACTTTGACCACCGCTAACACGGCTGCTTCGCGCTTCTGAAATATCCTGACACAGCTTATCTATTGCGGACGACAGAACCGGAAATTGCATGTTCGCCATTTCATCAAAGCGAAGATTACTGCCTCTCATTTGGAGCTCTTTTAACATTGATTCATCCGCAAGCCTAGTTGTGCCTCCTACTCTGATAAAGGTTCCTTCTCTCAGCCCCAATGACTTAACAAAGTATGGGCAATTGGCCCCGGGGTAAACCTCAGCGACGATGATACTCTTTCCCTCTATCTCAGCAACAAAAATGTCCGGAACAATTTGAGGTTCACAGGAATTTGTAATTGAATCGGATATCGCATCTTTTATGGTAAAAATATCTTCTTCAGACACGCCAATAATTTGTCGATCATCATTTACGCCGACAATCAGTTTACCGCCCGCTGTATTGGCAAATGCGACAACAGTTTTCGTATATTTCTTGCTGTCTTTCGGAAGCGACGCTTTGCATTCCAGTTTCTTGCTTTCGCCATGAGCAATTTCACTGATCAAAATATCTTCTTTCATGATCCCAACGCGCCTCCCTCTGATAATATATGACTATTTTATCATTTTGACATTCCGTTTATACAATATACTTGATATTAAATTAATGTTAGCGATTACAACTACAATTCATAATACATTATTAAGGCTTAGGGTGGCCATATTTAGTCCATTTCTATGGAAAATACTAACTTAGAGCTAACAACTTCGCATAGTGGCGTGATTGAGCTGGCGAATATCTATACAAATTGGCTACCTAAAATCATCCCTCACACTAATCACCATTTTACCCTAAAAATACCCCGATAATGGCCCGAAATCGCTTTTTTCACCAATAATTAAAAACCTCAAGACCGCTGCTATCAGATAATCTTGAGGTTCTTGGCGGAGAAGAATGGAGTCCGCGCAAGCTCTCTTCGTTCGCTTGCTTTTCCCTCGTCGCAGGCTCCTCGGCAGAAGCCGGTCGGCCGTCCCCGGGACGCCCGCCTTTTCGTCTTCTGCCTTTCTCAGGGTTTGTCTCCCCTGCCGTTCAACCGTATCAAAAAAAGAAGCACCCCCGAGGGGGTACTTCTCTTTTTTGATCTGGCGGAGAAGGAGGGAGTCGAACCCTACTCTTAACAGTTTATATGTGCAATTATTACGAGAAACCGCTTATATAGCACGTTTTGCCTCACTTATTTTGCAAATTTGCTCAATTAACATGTTGAACGTCAGTCAAAAACGTCAGTCATAGATATTAGATAGTAGTAAGACTCAAGATTTTGCAAATTAATAAAAACAATTTTCCCATCACTACATAATTTAAATATCATTCAATTGAACACAATCCCAAACGTCTCGAATATCATCGATTATTACATCCGCGCCGGCATTTAATAGTTCTTCAGCTGTGTGAGCTGAAGTAAAACCAATGCAGGTCATACCGGCTGCTTTCCCCGCCTGGATGCCACTAATTGCATCCTCGACAACAAAACAACGACTTGGCACGATGCCGATGCGACTCGCAGCCAACAGATATATATCAGGCATCGGTTTCTTGTTCTCAATGTCACTTCCAGTAATGACTGCATCAAGTATTCCCACGGGAATGTTAAGCAATGATAGGTTAATTGAGACTTTGATTTGAACCGCACTGCTAGCTACTGCAATCCGGAAGCCTGCCCCCTTTAGCTGGAGCAGCACTTCGCGTGCACCGGGTATTGGCTGAACAATCTGAGGAGCAAATATTCGATATTTTTCATAAACATGGTGTTGGATTTCATCATCAAATATTAAGCCATACTTTGCGGCAACTACACCTAAATATACTTTTTCCTCCATACCAATATATGGTTTGAAGTCAACCGGAATAGCGTCTGCACCATAATCTCGCAAGGCTAAAGCCGCAATTTCAGCCATTGCTGGTTCCGAATCGACCAAAACTCCGTCACAGTCAAATAGGACCCCAATAGGATCATTATGAGTCTGTGCACTTCTTTTCTGATAATTGTTCAAATTAATTCTCCATTTTTTGATAACATTTGATATTTTGACCGTTATCATTTAACCATGCCAAGTCTAAGAAATGCGAACGATTTATTGTCAATTTGTCAAATATGGCTTAATAACAAGACATCATAGATGCACCTTTAAAACAAGTTGCATCCATGATGTCTATCTTTGGAGGAGGATATGAAAATGATGATGAATCATTTTTCCCGATCAAATAAATCCCGCAACGTGAAACCTTTTTGTGTTTTTTGCACTTGCTCTTCCGTGCGGATATTGCGATGCTCCAGCTTAATGATATAGCGGGTGCGTACACTGTCCAGAAATACCGCGAAAAGGATAATAAATGCGCTGATGATTGGTTGCAAGTACAAGTCAACTTGTAAATAGACAAGACCGGCCTGCACCATTTGAATCAGAAACACACCGATTACAGCACCTGGAAAGATGGTTCCAATACCACCCATCATGCTGGTTCCACCTAGAATGGATGCAGAGATTGCATTAAATTCGTCACCGACACCGAATCCTGCAGTTACATTTCCGATCTGAGTGACGGATACAATTGCAGCCAGTGCAGCCAGTACTCCATTAAAGATATAGACGAATGCAAGTACCCCGTTCACATTTATGCCGGCCTTTTTAGAACCTTCCGCGTCTTTTCCAACTGCGTAAATTTGTCTTCCGAGAGGAACAAATTTCAGGAAAATGCTTGCTGCCGCCACGATTAGAAAGAATATTACAATAGGGTAAGGCAATATGCCGAACAGCCGCCCTGAACCAACTCCGCTTACCAGGCTTGCAGGCATGGAAACCGCTTCAGATTTGGTTATAATTAGTGTTAAGCCGCGTCCAGCCATCAGTGTGGCAAGTGTCACTACAAAGGGCAATACTTTAATTTTAACAATGAAAAATGCATTAAAACATCCATACAGGAAGCCCACTAACAGGCAAATCAGTATTGCTGCCCAGATCGGCCACCCCTTAACTATAAGGAGACCGCAGATCGATGCAGACAGAAACATGTTTGCACCTACGGAGAGGTCAACCCCCCCGGTAAGCAGCACAAATGTCATTCCGGCAGCAAGTATACCAATATATGAGGATTGACGTGCAATATTTTCAAAGTTCGTTAATGTAAACCAGTTTTTACAAAGAAGACCAAAAATTATAAATACCACCGCAAACAAAACAAATGCCATATTTTTGAGAAAAAATAGTTTGAGATTTTTTGAGCCTTTCATATCCTTACTCCTTAAACAATATTTGTTGAGCCGTTGGAGATATTCTGGCGGAACGCTGCGCCCAAAATCACTTCTCTGTCAAAGTTATTCGAGTTGAAACTGCCTACAATCTCACCCTTGCTCAATACCAGAATGCGATTACAGATACCTATAAGTTCCTCAAGTTCAGAAGAAATCACGAGAGTCCCCATCCCAGCCTTTGCAAAATTGTTTAAAATATTGTATATTTCCGACTTTGAGCCAACATCGATTCCTCTTGTTGGCTCGTCTACCATAAGAAATGATGGTTTGGCAAGAAGCCATTTGCACAAAACTACTTTCTGCTGGTTTCCGCCCGACAAGCCTTTAACCTGATTTTTCTTGATCGCAGAGCATTTTATACGTAATTCAGATACCGTTTCAGCAACAGGTTTTTGAAGTTTTGCATTATCTACTAACCCAAAAGCTTTTTTATAGTCGCGCAATACAGCCAATGTAATATTGTCATAAACAGGAAATTCCATCAGCAAACCTTCTTCCCGACGATTTTCCGTTACAAAGGCAAACCCTCTTTTAATACGATCTATCGGGTCCTGTTTGTTTAGCTTAACATCCATATATCGGATCATTCCCTCTGAATAGGGATCCAGGCCAAAAATAATATTGGCAAGTTCACTACGTCCAGAACCCATTAGTCCGAATATACCAACAATCTCGCCTGCATCTACATGCATACTTATATTTTTAATAATTCCTGGTTGAGAAAGATTCTCGATCTCCAGCAATTTTTTTGCCTGTGCAACAGGACGTTCCGCAGGATACATTTGTTTAATGTCTCGTCCAACCATCGAGACAATCATACGGTTCATTGAAAAGTCTTCCTTTTTTCCCGTGTCGACGACTACACCGTCACGAAGCACCACGATCTGGTCAGAAAGTTCATACACATCTGCGAGGATATGGGAAATATAGATAATTGATTTTCCTTGTTCGCGCAGTTTTTTGATCAATGCAAATAATTTTCGGGTTTCGCGAGTTGTGAGGGAAGTAGTAGGCTCATCAAATATAATAATATCCGGATTTCCGGAAAGTGCCTTGGCAATCTCAACAAGTTGCCGTTCTCCTGGCGAAAGCTTTTCAACCATCATGTCCGGAGAGACGTGAAGGTCAATAGAATCAAGCAATTTACGGATATTTTCACGCATCGCAGATTTCTTGATGAATGGTGTCCCTGGATAGCGGGCAAATGAATTAATATAAATATTGTCAATAATACTTAAATTGTTGAATAAATTCAATTCTTGATGAATAAATGCTATGCCGGCATTTTTTGCATCAATCGTTCGCTGGGGGGTGTATAGCTTACCATGCAGCGTCATAGATCCTTCTTCAGGTTGAATGACGCCTCCAATTATATTCATCATAGTAGATTTACCAGCGCCATTTTCACCGATCAGACTAAGTATTTCACCTTTTTTTAATGTAAAAGTCACATTTTTCAACGCACAAATATTGAAAAACAACTTCGTTATCCCTTCAAGCCGCAATATTTCTTCACGCTCAACCATTGAGTGTTACCTTCTTTCCGGATTTTGCATTGGCAGATAATGTGCCTTTTTGTTGAATTCTCGTACGTGCGACATCGAGTGTAACAGCGCCCAAAATGACAAGACCTTTAACTACGTTTATTACAAAAGAATCCAGCTTAAGTTGAGAGAGTGATGTTGTAATGATTGTATAAAACAATACTCCAAACAGTGTCCAACTGACCTTGCCTTTACCGCCGGTCATACTCGTTCCACCAATTACTGTCGCTCCCAGAATATCCATTAGCTGGCCATCTCCGAGCGTCGGCCGTCCCGCCATTAGCCGTCCGGTATACAACACACCACCGACTGCGGCAAAAAAACCACTGGCTGCATAGACAAAAATGGTCGTGCTTATTGTGGGAACACCAGAAACCCTCGCTGCCTTTATGTTGGAACCTGTCGCATAAATCCAACGCCCTCGAATAGTCTTTGATAGCAGAAAATGTGCTATGACACCAAGTATTATAGTAATAAAGAAAGAATAGGGTATAAACCCGAAGCTCTTACCGCCGATGGCACAAAACGCATCGGGAAGTCCAATAACATTCTGGGATTTCGTAAGATATATTGCAATGGCAGAATAAAACATCTGCGCAATGAGAGTCACCATAAACGGCGGCATATTCACTTTAGAAATTAATGTGCCGTTGATTGCACCGACAAGAGTTCCAACCAATATCATCACAGCAATCGTAATTGACACGGACAAAACAATCGGGGCTTTGCCCAAAGGCCCGCCGTTTTCTGAAATAATTACTCCCCACAACGGAGAATTGGATAGGACATCCGGATTCATCCGGCTCGAAATTAATAGTGCACCAATCACACTGGTCAACGCCATGGTCGAGGTCTGGGACAGGTCAATGCCTCCCAGCAAAAGAACGAATGTCTGACCGATTGCAACAGCAAAAAGTGGCCACATATTTGAAAAAATATTTTTGATGTTGTTGCCCGAGAGCATCGATGGCACAAAAATTGAAATAATCAAAAAATACACGATGCTTAGCACAATGACAAAATATTCGGATACCAATAATTTGACGAAAAATTTATTCGCCATTCCTCGTCCTTTTAACGTTAACAGTGTCATCACCGAAACCCTCCTGATGTAGGATTATGTTTACCCCATGACCGACTTTTTGACGGAAGCAGATTAATAATACAACTAGAGAAGGAAAATTGCTTTTAATTTTTTTATACTGGACACGTATGATTTGAATGATGACCAGAGAGGATTGGCGGCCGGTCTGCCGACCGCCAATCTTCCGATTTTATTCTAGATTACCTATTATGCTTTAGCGGCACGAAGGATATTACCCCACATTTTATCATGCATTTCTGCCATATTTCCCTGTGTGAGTGCAAAACCAGGATCTTTTACCAATTCATCCGGCTGTTTTACTCCGCTCTCAACTGCTTTAATGATTTCGTTCATAGCTGCGTTGGCTTCAAAATACACATCCTGTACGGCCGTTGCATCTACAAATCCATCATCCATTAATTTTCCTGCACCGGCGTCTCCATCAACAGCTCCAAGAATAACATGATTAGGATCTCCGATGGGCATCCATTTGCCAAGAGGCTCTAGAACACTCTGGATCTGAGGATAAAGGAAGTCAGAACCGCAGAAGATAAGTCCGATGTTCGGATCCGACTGCATTGCGCTACGCAGATTGGCAAGGGCGGTATTGGCATCCCACTTTGTAGGAATCTCTACGGTCTTTTCAAAGATGTCCGGATCCTCTGCAACTGCACGCTCAAACCCTTGCTTACGAGCAATTGCATTCACATCGCCAAGATCTCCGATCATATGACCGATCACGATCTTTTTGCCTGTTTTGTCGAAAACTTTTCTTGCTTCAGATACTAAATATTGAGCGGCCTTGTATGCAATTTCTTCATTGTCAGCGACAACGGTGATGACTGCACCTTCATCTGTCGCCGCCGGGCGATTGAACAATGCGATAGGCACATTGGCTGCATTGGCTGTCTTGACCATAGTAAGTGCCGATTCGCCGTCCTGTGCAATCAGGATGATACCGTCAACGTTTTGTGCAATCGCATCATTGACCTGCTCCAACTGCTTGTTGGCATCCTGACTACCGTTATATTCAAGAACCTCTATACCTTTTGCTTTAAGGGTTTCTACAATTGCATTATGGGCTGCAACCCAGAATTCTGTTTCCAGATCCTGGAAGCAAAATGCAATTTTGGATACCTTGCCTGTTTTAACGATTGTTGTGTCTGCGGCACTTGCTTCTCCGCTGGTCGCAGTGGCTTTTGCTGTTGTCTGTGCGGCAGTAGTTGACACTGCTGCAGAGCTGCATCCCGTGATGGTCAACGCTGCCAAAATGGTTGCAATGAAAATGCTTAACATTTTTTTCATAATAGACCTCTCCTTCTTTCTTTTGAATAGTTTTCTTCCTAAATCACCCAAAAACATATTATCAGTCTCTTTGTAGAAGACTTAGACACCTCCTCCTACTATTATTATCAGACACCTTCTTATAGGGGTGTTTGGTTTCGTTATATCACATGCTATCGCAGCATGATTTGAGGCAGGCTGAATGTTTTCCCGTTTGCCGTAAAGTCTTTGGAAGGCCACAAGCCTGTATGGGATAGTATACGGAATTCGCGGTTGCAATTAAGCCCGAGTTCCTCTACTTTTGCACCGGCAACAGTAATGAACCAGTCATATGTCTCCGATTCGAGGATCACGTTTTCAGGGTCCATTGAAAGATCAGGTTGGCAGACAAAATACCCGGTTCGCCCGCCCGGATAATGTCCGCGCCAGTCTTCACTAAATTCATATTCAGTAAGCAAGTCCTTATGTTCCTGGAAAATATCGGCCCAACGAGTACCATTTACACAGCGGGACATACAATTGGCTTCGATTGCACTAACCGCGTCATAGGCCTTCCGGATATTTTCTGGCAGACTGTCACCGAAATATATGGAACGTGTAACATTACAGTGCAATCCTCCCTGACGGGCTGCTGTATGTAAAAGTATATATTTCCCGAGTATGGCACCGCTGGGTGTCGGATGCCGATACTTAAAGATACGCTCGTCACTTCCGATCAGGAGAACATCACACTGGATATTATATTTGGCGTATTCATATAGAAGCATTGCCTCAACTTCGTAGTCGACGATGCCGGGCTTGATTTTTCCGGCAACATATGTAAGTATCTTGTCCGACATAGCACCAAGATATTCAAGACGTTTGATTTCATTATTAGTAAGAGGAAATTGCAGCGAATAGATATCCTTCAGTCGGCAATCTCCGTTCCGGTGGAAAACATCACAGACAGGCTTGTTGCCGGCAAGTGTAAGCGCCCTATCCAACGCGGACTCCTCATACCAGTGCAGGGGGACATACTCTGCCTCCAACCCGGTCATTTCTTCATCCATAATCCGCGCGCCGTCCATCATCTGTGCAACCATATAAACATGATCTAATGTAATAACAACAACTCCCACGCCCGCGCTATCGGGAACGATCACACGGCTGTTTCCTCCCGATGTTACCCAGTTGAATGTATCCTGACGCGCCAACACCATCCCGGTGTATCCGGCCTGTCGCAAATAATTCCTTGCTCTGGCGAGTTTAGTTTGCTGATCACTGTCCATTTTTCTCCTTCGTAATTGTAAAAATGAAAAATTCATACAATTGCTTTAATTTTTTATTCATATATTTGAATGTTGTCCAAAGTTTCGAATGTTTCTCCGCTTCGTTTTGTTTATTATATCTTTTGAATTTTCATTTGTCTACTGTATTTTCATATTTTTTAAAAAAAATGAAAAATAATTCAAAAAAGCGCTTGTGCGGTAGTGAATTTATGCTATAATTTTCTTACAAACAGGATTTGTATGACCATAATTTGTATTTATTAATATTAACATCAAATATAGCAATGCATTTTTCGTACAAACCGCTTGTTTCCAAATATATTTAGTTTCATAAATTAAATTAAATTTGAAAGGTGAAAATTATGAACGAAAATTCGTTAGAAAATGAAGTCATCCGGACTCTTGAAATTGAGTCAAAGTCCATTTCGACTCTGATTGATACTGTGGATATGGATATTGTGCAGCAGCTGATACATTTGATTGGCGACTGTACTGGAAGAATTCTTATAGCAGGATGCGGCACCTCGGCCATGGCCGCCAGGAAAATCTGCCACTCACTGTGCTGTATTGAGCGCCCAGCTGCATTTTTGATTCCTTCAGATGCTGTTCACGGAGGGTTAGGGCTTCTTCAGCCGGACGATATGCTCATTTTGATAAGTAAAGGGGGCAACACGAGTGAATTGACCGCTTTAGTCTCTCCTTGCCGTGCAAAAGGTGTGAAATTAGTTGCCGTCACTGAAAACCCTGATTCAAAATTAGGGCGGGCAGCAGATGTTTGCCTGAGAGTTAAGGTGGAACACGAACCCTGTCGTTTCAATATGCTTGCGACGGCCAGCACGCTTGCTGTGATCGCAATATTTGATGCGATCTGTATTGCGCTTATGCAATATACACACTATACAAGGGAACAATTTTCTATTATTCATCCAGGTGGGGCTGTCGGCGACAGATTGCTTGGGAAAGAGGAGGTCAATGTATGAATGGAACAATGAAAGCCGCTGTGTTTAAAGATATTGAAAACATCGTAGTAGAGGAACGCCCCATTCCCGAATGTCCTGATGGAGGAATGCTTATTAAGGTACACGCATGCGGCATCTGCGGCGGGGATGTTCGCAATTACCATAACGGGCTCAAGGGCGGTGTTACAAACCAGATCATGGGGCATGAGATCGCCGGCGAAGTTGTTGAGACTGGTCAGGGTGTGACTCGGTTCAAAGTCGGCGACAGGGTTGCTCTGGCTCCTGATGTAAGCTGTGGTGAATGCTGGTATTGCAAGCGCGGCCTTGTGAATCTGTGTGTCAGCCACCGTATGCTCGGTACACACTTTCCCGGCGGATATGCACAGTACATGGCACTTCCACCAGAGGTCATGCAGCGCGGATTTGTGGAACTGATCCCGGAAAATATGAGTTATGATTTTGCTGCTTTTGCGGAAACCTGTTCTGCAGTTATTGCCTGCCAGAAATACAACAACGTATCTCTGGGAGATCGTGTAGTTATTATAGGTGACGGACCGGTTGGCTGTTTACATATCGAGACGGCTCGTGCAAGGGGCGCCTCGATGGTGGTTCTGGTAGGGATGGATAAGCTCGCGCTGGCCGAGCAATTTCATCCGGATTTTCTCTTGGATAATCACGACTCCGTGGCAGTAACTGCCAAAATTCTCGAACTGACGGACGGAATTGGTGCTGATATTGTCATATCAGCGGTACCTTCAGTAATCCCCCAGCAGCAAGCGGTTAATATGGTGCGCAAACGCGGACGCGTAGTCATTTATGGTGGCACTCCAAAAAATCGCGAAATGACAACATTGAACTCCAACGCAATTCATTATAACGAAATCACGATTACAGGAGCTTTTTCATATCCGGCAATTGGTCTTTCGGAAGCTCTCAGTGCGATTCACACAGGAAAAATCACTGCAGAAAAGTATCTTAATGCCAAGGTGTCTCTCGAAGATGTAGTTAAGGGAATGGAAATGAGCCAACGCGGAGAAGCACTCAAGGTTCTTATCGATCCTTGGATGTAAGGTAACCAAACAAACAAAAACTTATACAAATTTTGAAAGGAGAAAAACAATGTATGAAATCGACAAAAGACTAAGTGACCTTGAGGAGGAGGGGCGACCCATCCATATTGCTTTGATCGGTGCAGGTCAGATGGGTAAAGACATTGTTGCTCAGATTAGTGAGATGAAAGGCGTAGTCTGTGATGTAGTTGTAGATATCAATACCGACATCGCACTTGATGCATACCGCCAGGCAAACGAACAGCAAGAAGTCGTTGTTACAGATTCATTGGAGGAAGCCGAAGCAGCGATCAGTGCCGGCAAAAAAGTTGCCACTACAAACTATAAGATCGCTATTGCTGCGCATCAGATCCAGAGTGTTATCGATGCCACAGGTTCTCCGGAAATGGGCGCGCGTGTCACTTTGGAATGTATTTTCCACAAAAAGCACATTGTAATGATGAATGTAGAATGTGATATTACAGTCGGACCTATCCTACGAAAACTTTGCGAGCAGGCCGGAATCGTATATTCATTGACTGCTGGTGATGAGCCAGGATCTATCGTCGAGATTTATCGTTTTGCTAAAGCACTGGGATTCGAAATAGTTGCCGCAGGCAAAGGGAAAAACAATCCGCTGGATTTGTATGCTAATCCAGGCATGAAGGAATGGGCTGACAAAGCCAAAGCCCGTGAGATGAGTCCCAGGATGCTGATCGAATTTGTGGACGGTTCCAAAACAATGATCGAAATGGCTGCAGTATCCAATGCCACCGGCCTAAAGCCCGATATCCGCGGCATGCACGGTCCGAAATGTAATGTCAAAGATCTGGCAAAGGTATTTTCTCTAAAAGAACAGGGCGGAATATTAGAGCATACAGGCATTGTGGATTATGGCATCGGCGATATAAATCCTGGTATTTTCGTTATCGTCACAACAAAAAACAAACGTATCATTGATGGGTTAATTCAGCGTGACATGGGAAGCGGTCCGAATTATCTGCTTTACCGCCCTTATCACCTGTGCTCGATCGAAACACCAATAACCGCCGTTCAGGCTGTGCTATACAATGAGTCTACCGCTCATCCGATGGATCACCTTACTTCTGAATGCATTACAATTGCCAAAAAAGATCTTCGCAAGGGTGAAAAACTTGACATGATCGGGGAATATTGTTATCGCGCTTCCATTGAACATGCGGATATTGCACGGGCAGGGAAAATGCTTCCTGTAGGCTTGGCGAAGGGCGCTATCATGAAATGTGATTTGCCTGTTGACTCCATTATTACATATGATATGGTGGAACTTGATAACCAATCCGTCCTGCTTCAGTTGCGCCGCACGCAGGACCAGATGCTGACTAACATAAATCAATAAAACAAGGGTGACTTGCATCACTTTTTCCCAAACAGAATATTATAGGAGGCAATTTATGAACAATCGAGTAATTATTGGGTTTGCGCCTACACGCAGAAGAATCTTCAGTGCTGAGGATGCCATAAAGTATAAAAATCTTATCCGAGAAAAAATGGAAGAAATGAACGTGGAATTTGTTGATATTGAAGACATCAATTCCGAGGGACTGCTTCGCTGCGCTGATGATGTTGATGCTGTTGTAGAAAAATTCAGAAAAGCACATATTAATGCCCTGTTTATTCCACACTGTAATTTTGGATCCGAACACAGTTGCGCAAAAGTTGCCCGCGCTCTGGGCGTTCCCGTACTTTTATGGGGGCCTCGCGATGAAGCACCTTTAGAAGACGGCAGCCGTCTCCGCGACACCCAATGCGGTTTGTTTGCTACCGGTAAAGTTCTGCGCCGTATGCAAGTCCCTTTTACCTATCTACCAAACTGCCGGGTAGAAGATGAGCTGTTCGAACGCGGACTGCGCACTTTTATCGCAACTGCAAATGTTGTCAAAGAATTCCGTCATGCCCGTATCCTCCAAATCGATACCCGCCCAGGTGATTTCTGGACTATGATGGTCAATGAGGGCGAGCTTCTCGAGCGTTTCGGAACGCAATTATTTCCTATAACAATTGTAGAATTGTCTGATCGTGTCAAGCAGTTGGAAGCATCCGACGACGTGGCCGTGGCTGCAACAGTCGAATATATTAACCAGAACATGGAGGTTTGCGTCACGCCCGAAGATGTACGCAGAATTGCTGCACTCAAAGTTGCCATGGGCATGTTTGCTGCCGAAAACGACTGCAATGCCATTGCTATCCAGTGCTGGGATGCGCTTCAGCAGTCACTGCACGTGATGCCTTGCTGCGCAAACGCATTGCTAACTGATGAAAATCTCCCGGTTGCCTGCGAAACGGATATTCACGGAGCAATAACCGCTCTCATGGTACAGGCTGCAGGAATGGGACACACTCCCAGTTTCTTTGTTGACTGGTCAATACGTCACCCCACGAACGAGAATGGCGAATTGCTGCAGCACTGCGGACCTTGGCCAATTACCCTTGCCCGCGAAAAAGCCAAGCTTGATCGTCCATTCGCATTCCCTGATCATTGTCCTGGTTCAGTCGTAGCAGAGCTAAAGCCCGGAAAACTTTCTCTGCTGCGTTTTGACGGAGACAACGGCCAGTATGGTATGTTAATGGGAAATGCCCAAACGATCGAAGGTCCCAAAACGCACGGAACTTTTGCTTGGGTCGAAATTCCTAACTGGAGTAAGGTGGAATCCATGATCGTTAAAGGTCCTTATGTTCATCATGCTGTAGGAATCCACGGCAACATTCTTCCAATAATCTACGATGCATTAACCTACATACCTGGTGTTAAAGCTGATTTTTATGATGAAGGACAGGAACGTGAGACTAAAAATTTTCTATTTTGATTTTTAAAATCCAGTAAAAAAGGAGGCGCGGAAATCCATGTTATTGCTTGGGATTGATGTAGGAACCACAGGTGCAAAGGCAACTGTTTTTGATGAAGACGGGAATCAGTGCGGCTATGGTTTTGAAGAATATGGAATTGATTGTCCCGGTCAGGGCCGGGCCGAGCAGGATGCAGAGCTTGTATGGCAGATTACGAAGCGTGTCATCGCGCAAGCGACACACGAATCCGGGCCTTCGATCAGGGCTCTCTCAGTCTCCGTGCAGGGCGATGCGGTCGTCCCCATTGACTCCGGACGGCGGGCGCTTGCCCCTGTCCAGTTGGGGATGGATTACCGGGGTGCGCAGGAAAGCATTTTTTGTGCAGCGCATTTCGGTGCACGCCGCCTGTTTGATCTGACAGGCATGCGCCCACATCCTCTCAACGCACTTATCAAAATACTCTGGATCAAAGAACACGAACCTGAACTGTATGACAGAACTTGGAAATTTGTTACCTATGCTGATTTCATCCTTGCAAAACTAGGCAGTGATGAGATTGTAATTGATTATTCAATGGCCAGCCGTACTATGGCTTTTGATTTGCATGCAAAAAAATGGTCCGAGGAAATCCTTTCATCGCTTAGCATATCCGTTGATAAACTTGGCAAACCTGTCCCTTCTTCCACTATTGTCGGTAAAGTCCCTGCAAATCTTGCTGAAGAATTGGGTCTGAATCCTAGAACGCTGATTGTGGCGGGCGGTCACGACCAGGCATGTGCAGCCTTGGGTGCAGGTATCATCAAAGAAAATATGGCACTTGACTCGCATGGCACGGCTGAAGTGATATCGACTCCCTTTGTCCGTCCGCACCTAGACGACGTGATGTTCAACAGCTACTATCCCTGTTATTCACACGTGGTTCCTAACATGTACTGCACTTTTTCACTCAACCACACAGGAGGCATCCTGCTGAAGTGGTTTGCAGAAGGTTTCTGTTATGAAGACGCTCTGGCCGCCCAACAAACAAACACCCGATTCTATGAGTTACTTCTTCAGAAAGCTCCCGATGGTCCTGCTCCTGTAATGGTCCTCCCATATTTTAACGGCAGTGGTACGCCGACATGCGATCTGTCGGCCAAGGGCGCAATACTTGGATTAACACTCGACACAACCCGCTATGATATTGCCAAGGCCATTGTTGAAGCATTATCTTTTGAAATGCGGGTTAATATTGAGACCCTCCGCAGCGCCGGCATCAATATCACTCAGCTGCGCTGTGTCGGCGGGGGTGCACGATCACCTATCGGTCTCCAAAACAAAGCCGACATTACCGGTCTTCCGATTTCAACCCTCAAGATACGCGAATCAGCCTGTCTCGGCGCAGCAATGCTTGCCGGAATGGCTTCAGGAGTTTATCGCAATGCTGAAGAAGCATCGAATATCGTGGTTTTAGCGGACACGTACCATCCACGTTCTGAAATCAGCCGATTGTATGATAGCGGATATTCTACATATGCCGCACTTTATGATACACTAAAACTTATCTCGAATAGATTTTAGTATTCAGAATGGAGTAAATATGTCTATTGAACAAAACATATATAGTGACAAGCTATCACACAAGTGCCTTATCCGGATCCAGTCAGTCTATACGACTTTAAAATCTGCAGAAAAAAAAGCGGCTGATTTCATTTTGAATAACCCTGAAAGTATTGCGGAGGGTACTATTATAGATGTTGCGGAAATGGCAGGCTGCAGCGAAGCAACGTTTGTCCGTATTGCACGAAAGCTTGGGTATACAGGTTATCCCATGCTCAAGGCATCCATTCTTCAGACAGAGGAAGAGGAAACCGGCGTTCTTTACAAGGAAATAACTCCAGCTGACGATCCAATAAGTGTAGTGAATAAAATTTTCCAGACTTCTATCCAAAGCTTGCTTGACACGGTGGGCTTGCTCAACTCGGACTCATATCTGGAGGCATTGCAGCATATACAAAATGCAAAACATATCCTTTTTGCCGGAGTAGGAGATTCCTTTACCGTTGCTTATACCGGATATCTTAAATTTTCCCGCATTGGGTTAAGTTCTTACTGTTCCCAGGATTTTGACATACAGCTTATGGAGGTATCCAAGCTGCGTTCCGATGACTTACTTGTGATCATCTCCCATTCAGGAAGAACCCAAAGTCTTTATGAGGTGGCAAAATATGCCAAACTTCGGGAGACTCCAATATTAGCTATTACCAACTACCCGATTTCTCCAATCGCAAAAATTGCAGATACAGTATTGTTGACTGCTACTTTTGTCCCTAATATTTTGGGGGAAATTATGACCAAGCGCATTCCCGAGCTTTGCCTGCTGGAAACTCTATATGTTAATACAGTAATGCATTCCGGCAAGGAAGTCAGCGACACTCTTGCAAACGCTACAAAGTCCATTTCTATCAACAAGCTATAGAAATCTGTTTTTCTCGACTCTCGTTTTATGAAAATATTTGTGCTGTTATGCATTGCGGAATCTTGTCTGCAATGCATAATTTTGAATCTTGAGGAGGTCGAATTTCATTTGGCGATATGTAATATTAATGATCCCCGATATGATGCAATATCCCGACAGTGCCTACTTAAAATCCAGTCAGTATATGCTTCACTTAAGACCGCAGAAAGAAAAGCTGTCGAATTTCTGCTTAATTATCCGGATGTGTTTTCATCGCATTCCATTCAGGATATTGCGATAAAAGCAGACTGCAGTCAGGCTACGCTGATTCGCATTGCACGGAAGCTCGGTTATGCTGGCTTTCCGGATCTGAAGGCTTCTTTACTCAGAGCAGATGATGACAAATTAAGAAATTATACGAATATTTCTGTTAATGATAGTGTCATCACTGTTTCCCAAAAAGTTTTTGATTCATCAGTACTTGCGATCCAGGATACTTTTGCTTTGCTGGATAATATTCAATTTGAACAAGCACTGCAGTCCCTGCTTCAGGCCAATACGATTCTTCTTGCCGGCGAAGGTGATGCCTCTATCTCAGCGCATGCACTGTTTCTTAAATTATGCAGGCTTGGTACCAATGTTAAATTCTCGTTTGAATATGACGTTCAGTTAATGGCTGTGTCGCAACTTAAAAAAGGCGATACGCTTCTTGTCATATCGCATTCTGGCCAAACCGGTTCAACTTTCAAATTGGTAAAGTGTGCCAAAGCCCAGGGAGCAACTGTGATAGCAATTACTAAATACCCTTATTCCCCTATCGGAAAAAATGCCGATATAGTCCTTCAAGTTGCTGTTTTTGTGCATGACATTATGGGTGAAATTTTATCAAAACGAGTTACGGAACTGTGCATTGTGGAAAGTCTCTATGTTAACTATTTCATCAGGAAAGGCAGGGACCAGGCTATTCTTCTTCAACATACCGACGAAGTCCTGAAGAAGAATAATAAAATATAGCTGATACAGGCTGCTTATAAATCTTTTCTGAGAATGTCTCCTACACCGCCGCCAGTGTGAATTAAATAGAATTGTTCTTTATTAAATCCGTTATAATTCATTGCAGTAAATGCAATCGCATCAAAAGCAGCAATAACTGCCAACGTACTTCCAGATGAAATAATTCCCCATTTATCCGGTTCTCTGTCAACTTTTACTTTCAATACAATATCACAGCCCTGTCCAAGCTTTGACTCCTCATTTTCCGTAACCCCAATCGTTGTAGCTCCTTTCGCTTTTGCAACAGATACATAGTTCAGAATTTCCTGTGTGTTTCCACTCTTACTGATAAGAACAACAACATCGCCTTTTTGTATTGCTCCAAAACCACCATGAATCGAATTTGCAGGAGATAAATAGAAAGCGGGTATCTCGACGACGCATAACGTATGAGCTATCCTTCTTGCTGCCGTGCCTGCTGTGCCGCATCCCGCAACGATCACCTTATGCCCTGACTCTTTCATTGTACAGAAAAGCTCGAGAATGTTATCCATTACAGCATAATCAAGTCTCTCCGAAAGTTTTGCTATGGATTCGCTTTCAATTCTGATTACCTCTTTATATGACGCAATATTATTCATCTGTGTCTCCTTGTTCTTCTTTTTGCAAAAACTTATGTTTGCTCGATATATTAATCTTTCAAACAGGTCATATGTAAGCCTCAGTTCATGGCATAAAAACAATTTTCAATGCTTTCCCGGATCTTGCAATCTCCAGTCCTTTTTTGAAATCTTCAAGCTTGAAAACCTCAGTCACCAATAATTCAGCAGGTATTTTCCCAGAGGAAATAGCTTCGACGGCCAAGCGATAATGACGTGGATTAAATGTTGATACTCCCATTACATGCAGCCCCTTATAGTGAATCAGATTTGTGTCAATTCCTGGTCGAGAATTATCCTTAGGCAAGCCTCCAAAAAAGACCACACGTCCCCCTTTTTTGGCTAATTCGACCGCTTGTACCTGAGTTGCTCCTACTGGATTAGCTGTAATAATAACCTCGACACCCTTGCCATTTGTAATTTGTGCGATTCTCTCCTGAAGATTTTCAATTGCAGAATTTATCGTTATGTCTGCTCCGAATTTTTTGCATAATTCAAGCCTGTCCGCAGAAACATCCGCAACAATCACACATTTTGCACCGCGTGACTTCGCCAAACTTATATGCATGCAGCCGATAGGGCCGCTACCAATAATCAGGACAGTATCACCCATACCAATCCCTGCTTTTTCCTGCGCATTCACGCAAGATGATGCCGGCTCCGAAAGCGTCGCATGTTCATCTTTCATTGTATCCGGAACCCTGCTGATTGAGCCGCAGGTAAATGCCTCTTTCGGAATTGCCATATACTCTGCAAAACCACCGTCCCATTGCTGTCCCAACTCTCTGGTCGACTCACATAGCTCATGCCTTCCGCTCATGCAGAATTCGCATTGTCCGCAATATACCATGGGACCAACTGCTATTCGCTCACCGTATTTGTAATCACCCGAATATGAATATGAAATTTCTTCAACGATTCCGCATACTTCGTGCCCGATTGTCCTGGGATATGAAATATGCTGATGTCCATTATATAGATTTCGAATATCAGAACCGCACAACCCGCAGGCTTTAACCTTGATCAAAATTCCACCATCAGGACAAGCAGGCTTTTCTTTCTCCGTTACACTGAATTCTCCAACTCCTGTAAGTACCAAAGCTCTCATACTATCTTCTCCTCTTTATCGCCCAAGAATCATCATATCATCTTGAATTGTCCTTAGTTTCCATACAAAACTATTGGGATCAGGTTTAATGGCATCAAAAGTGATATTCTCACCTTTTTTAATATGCTTAATTACAATACTTCCGGGAGTTACACCCATCGGGACGTAGTGTTTCGCTTTTGCGTCCGAATATTTCGTAATCATATTGAAGAAATCATTCCCGCCTATCGTCCCCAGCCTATCGCCCGGAGCCAGATCCCTTTTGGCGATACTAACCACCTCACTGTTCATCGATTGGGCAACCACAGTAATTTCCCTGTATATTGCCGCTTCTGCAACGGCAATAGGTGTTTCGATATTACATAGATGAAACGGTCTATAAAACATAAAATATGGCCCTTTTCCCATCGATAAAAACTGCATGTCACTGATGATTCTCTCATCTTGACTCTTAACTATGGCAAAAACGCCCGGAGCAACTTTTCCTGTTGAATAGTCCACACACCCGGAAGTGGATAAAATTCCACCATCGGCTTCAGGGATAAAAGTATTGACCAGTTCTGAGATTTCAATTTTGGGTCCATGCATACCTACAACATCGGGCAACAGACCCGTTGCGTTTGATACCGCAGCCATTTCCACCATTGTCTTGGTTCCATCAATAAATGAGCAGAGCATTTTGGGGTTCATGTTTTTACTTGCTGCTTCCTCCACACACATTTCTGGAGTGCAGTATACATTAACAGGATTGTTTTTCCCTTTGCCCAGACATACTACCTCAAACCCCATTGTTCTGGAAAAATCATATAGCATTTTACAGACAGCCGGTTCATCACCTGCCGCTACTGTATAAACCGAACCATTCTTTTTTGCTATTGTACTCAATAAAAGACCCACCGTTACGTCCGTTTCTACGTTGAGCATCACCATATCGAGTCCGTTTGTGACTCTAGTCCAAGCAACTTTAGCACCTATTTCAGTGTTTCCTGTTGCTTCAATCACATTGTCCAGGGTTTCCATATTTGCAAGAAGCATCGCGTCCGGTGTAACAACATATTTGCCTTTTATGATCGCATCATTCGCTTCACTGAGTTTTTCCGTAATGACTATATCGGATTTATCAATACCCATCAAAGACAATTCCTTCAGCGGTCTGTTTACATCTATATCAGAAACCGCATATGTCTCAATTCCTTTCATTCCTTTTGTAACGTGCAGCAATCCGGATCCCATCTGTCCGCAACCGACCAAGCCAACCTTTATCAGGTTACCATCCTGTTCACGTTTTACCAAATGTTTGTAAAGCTCCATAAACACTATACCTCTAGCTTTCTTGCCTTTTCGGCCACTTTATATAAATCTCTATAAACACTCTTAAGCCCTTCATAAGACCGCTTATAGAGTGCAAAATATTCCATGTAAATTTCATTTCTATTCTTGTCGGGAAGAAGTTCGTCAATATACTCTGCTTTTTCACGTGCAATGGTAAAGTCAGGTGCAAAACAGCCAACGCTTACACCTGCAAGAATTGCATCCCCGTACGGCGCCCCAATACGATTTTTGACAATCACCGTCGGCACATTAAAAACGTCGGTAATGATCTGTCTCCACATTCGGTTTTTTGCCCCTCCCTCATTGAACACAATCGGGGTATTGATTTTCCTTCCCGTTGCAAGAACTAATCTATAAGAATCATATAGAGCATACGCGACCGCTTCCATGCAGGCTTTAACGATATGCGGCTTGCTGTGCGCAAGTGTTAATCCAATTACTGCTCCACGTGCATATGGGTCCCATATAGGGGTTCTCTCTCCCATCAGAAATGGCAGAACTATCAGACCATCGCTGCCAGTACCTATTTTTTGGGCTTGTTTTTCCAGTAGATCGTATGCACTTTCGCCAGTCAGTCTTTCAACCTCAACCTCGACAGCGGAGAAGTTGTCCCTGATATATCGAATGATTTGTCCGCCTGTTGTTGTAGTAGGAATCGTAATATATGTATTCGCAGAGTCTTTCGTATAAGGGCAAACAATCATGCGATTGTCAAAATTATCATCTTTATGAATAATGCCAAAGTTTCCACACGTTCCCAAATTAATCTGGATATCGCCTTCAAATATCGCCCCCGCACCAAGCCAGGCAGCATTGCAATCAACCTGACCTGCCACAACCGGCATTTCTGGTTTTAACCCGGCTTCATCCGCAGCCCGCAAGCTTACATGACCGGCTATATCTTCACAAGGAAACAAATCGGGAAGCATACCAGCATCCAACCCAAGAGAGTTGATAATATCCGTATTAAACTCTTTCCTTCTTATGTCAAAAGCAATTCCATAAAACGCTGCAGCTGAATAGTTCAACGAGTACTTATTCGTCAATTTGAATACAATGTATCCATCAATCGTAAGTATTTTATGAATTTTTGCATAGGACTCCGGTCGGTTCTTCTTTTCCCACAACAAATTTACAAGCGATGGATGGTCTTCCAGCCTATTTCCGGTAATTGCAAATACTTCGTCGGCACCAAGCATTGCATTTACGAAATCCACTTCTTCTCTTGCTCGTCTATCCATCAAATTGTATGCATTGTTTATTGTATTCCCATCGCGGTCTACCATAACCATAGATGGAAGAGCAGAAGAAACAGCAGCACATACAATGTCACCCGCCGAAACTCCTGCCTTTGCTTTGCATTCTTCAATTATTTCGCATGTATATTGCCAATAATATGAAGGCGCATGTTCAGACCATCCAGATGTATTCGTAATTATGGGATACTCCCTGAAAGCATAACTTAGCACGTTGGCATTTTCGTCAATTAAGCATCCCTTACATCCGCCTGTCCCAAAATCCAACCCCAAAAATACTGGCATTTTGTGTTCTCCTCTGATTCTATTTTTATGCTTTGCAGCAAATTAAATCAGTCAATACGCTATCATATTTTGAAACATACTCAGATTGTGAACTTATTGAAGTATACATCGTTAAAAGATTTTGTTGATTTCCTTTTAATGCCTCTATTCATTCGTTTTTAATGTTCAATACGAGTTTTTGTCGAACAATACTCCGTTTTTGTAATTGAATTTTCGAATGTCTTAATTGAATTATAAATATGAATCGTGTAAAAGTCAATAATTAATTTCATTTTCTAAAGATGATTTTGAAAATTATCTTGTAACTTTTGTTGTAATTATTCTATGTTTGCTATGTATATAGATTTTTACAAAACAAATTTCTTCATAATGTATTTATATAACTGAAATTTATACGCCAGGCTTTCATGCAGTTTTTTCATTATTTATTTTTTATATTTGTTTATGATTCTTTCAATTCGCGTTTTTGTATATATATATTTATGAATATAAACTGTTCTGGTTAATCGGCCCTCGCTTTGCCTCGACGAGAGAGTATATCCGTGGTACATAGTTCTGTTTGTATCCAGTCCATAGCCCAAATATTAATAACTATCTTAAGCTCCCCAAGTTAAAAAAAATCCAACGGTTGATATGCATTTTCTATCGCACATGTTGATATCAAAGATATTCCGCTACTCTGCTCCGCACAAACCTTTGTTAAAAATGAAATCTCCGGCTGGGTCCGAACCAGCTTTGACAAATTGAATATAGTTGCATCCTATAATCTTATATATAATGCTTCCATCATGGTAGACGAGGGAGTTGGTTATGCCCTATGTCTTGACCGGCTCATCAATACTGCCGGAAACAGTAATTTAGTATTTAAACCCCTTGAGCCGGCGCTGCATGTCAGTCTTGATATTGCATGGAAAAAATATCAAATATTCTCAAAACCCGGACGGTACTTTTGGGAAACTTTAAAAATTGAACTATCTATTAAACAGCGAGAAACGCCTTGCATTGAAATGGTCCAATGTATTTATCTTTTTTTCGAATTGGAGTGCTCCCATATACGGGTCATAAAGGCAGGTGTGAACGACGATTCAAATTGTCCAGAGAAACGTCCGCTGCCTAAGCTTGACCAGATCACGAAGCCTCCGTACTAATATTTCCGATTACCCAAGATCTGCATGTAATCTTGATCGCTTTAATTCATGCAAATTGGCATTATTTATCATCCCTCACACGAATGGTCAATTTTCGCTATAAATACCCTCAATAACGACCCAATTCGCAGTTATATTCAATGATAAAAACCCCAAGATGGCTGCTATCAGCACGTCTTGAGGTTTCTGGCGGAGAAGGAGGGAGTCGAACCCTACTCTTAACAGTTTATATGTGCAATTATTACGAAAAACAGCATATATAACACGTTTTGTCTCACTTATTTTGCAGAATCGCACAATTAACATGTTGAACGTCAGTCAAAAACGTCAGTCATAGATATTGTATAGTGGCGGACTGACGGCAGACAGACCCGCATCTTGCCAAGGGTCTTCGAAATATATGTAAGTGTTAGTTTATAAGGTTGGAAAAAATCGAATCCATAACCTTCTGATCCGTAGTCAGCTTTATTGTTTATTGGGGGGTGCGGACACTTTCTTGGACGAAATCATGCAGCCTGTAGCCGCTGTCGACGATACTCTGCTGGACTAAGATAGCCCAGCGATTTCTTAATTCGTTTGGTATTGTACCACAGGATATACCGGTC
>Ga0209123_1000991_pt1 | contig 30972 bp, 29 predicted proteins | sample BarGraIncu00431A_FD_184500 | JGI IMG/M metagenome (GOLD analysis project Ga0209123, IMG submission 184500) | Arctic peat soil microbial communities from Barrow, Alaska, USA - Barrow Graham LP Incubations 004-31A (SPAdes) (version 2) | ecosystem: Environmental > Terrestrial > Soil > Wetlands >... | reverse complement strand
TTAAAAATTCTACAGTTTATGGTGATATAGCAAAAAATGCAAAGCATAGCTTTGCATCTCAATATCGTATGGTGGGCGATGACGGGATCGAACCGCCGACATCCTGCTTGTAAGGCAGGCGCTCTCCCGGCTGAGCTAATCGCCCGAGATGTGGTGACCCGTGGGGGAATCGAACCCCCGATACTGCCGTGAAAGGGCGGTGTCTTGACCGCTTGACCAACGGGCCACATTTTTTTAACACATAATAAATGGTGGGCCCACCTGGGATCGAACCAGGGACCAGCCGGTTATGAGCCGGCTGCTCTACCGCTGAGCTATAGGCCCATTTGATGACAAAAATGGCTCCTGGAGTAGGACTCGAACCTACGACCGATCGGTTAACAGCCGATTGCTCTACCAACTGAGCTATCCAGGAATTTTATCAACTTAATTAGTATAATACAATATTAAGATAACGTCAACACTTTTTTTATAATTCATGAAATTATTCCAAAAAATCTTTAAGTTTTTTGCTACGGCTAGGATGACGTAGTTTCCTGAGAGCTTTGGCTTCAATCTGGCGAATACGCTCACGAGTAACACCAAAATGTTGTCCAACCTCTTCCAGGGTCCGCGCCCGTCCATCATCCAAACCAAAACGTAATCTAAGGACTTTTTCTTCTCGTGGCGTCAGAGTGTCTAGAACTTCTTCTAATTGCTCTTTTAAGAGCATAAAAGAAGCAGCCTCAGCCGGCGCTTGCGCATCCTGATCTTCGATAAAATCTCCTAAATGAGAATCTTCTTCTTCACCAATCGGTGTTTCTAGAGATACAGGCTCTTGAGCAATTTTCATAATTTCTCGTACGCGCTCGACACTAATATCCATTTCCTTGCCAATTTCTTCTGGTTGTGGCTCACGTCCGAGTTCCTGCAACAATTGTCTAGATACTCGAATCAGCTTATTGATTGTCTCGACCATATGCACGGGTATACGAATAGTCCGTGCCTGATCAGCAATCGCCCGAGTAATAGCTTGACGAATCCACCAAGTAGCATAGGTACTAAATTTATAACCCTTGTTGTAGTCAAATTTTTCAACGGCTTTAATGAGACCTAAGTTACCTTCTTGAATCAAATCCAAGAACAGCATACCACGTCCTACGTAACGTTTAGCAATACTGACGACTAACCGCAAGTTGGCTTCAGCCAAACGCCGCTTTGCTTCTTCATCACCTTGTTCCATGCGCTGGGCGAGTTTAATTTCTTCATCGCCAGTCAGCAGAGGCACTCTACCAATCTCCTTAAGATACATACGAACTGGATCATCAATACTAATACCATCTGGAATGCTTAAATCAATATCAACTTCATCTGCTGTAATTTCTTCCTTTTCCAAAACCTCAGGTTCTTCAACTCTTTCGGCATCATCCGGAAGTTCATCAACTATTTCAATCCCTTTGCTTGAAAATACTTCATACATATCCTCAATTTCATCAGGAGATAAATCCTCACTTTGGAGAGTATCCATGATCTCAGCATAAGTTAACACACCACCGTGCTTTTTGCCCTTATTCACCAATTTCGTTACATGTTCACTCGGTACACTCTTTTTCTCTGTCATGTTACTCCCCTCCTCCATTGGTTATCCCAATCAAGGCTTAGTTTATTTTTAACTATAAATAATGTAATTTGTTTATCTCATTATTTATTCGCTGACTTTCTGCTAATTCCTGCAAAAACCGACTATCACCCATACGTTCTAATTCATCAGCTCTGAGCCTGTGCTGTTCATATAATACTTTCAATTGGGTCAATCTCAGACTTTTGATACAATCATCAACCATTTTGATACTATCTTCATATTGTATATCAATTAGCATAATACGCGATAATTCTGCATTTGCTGCTTCACTTAATAACATTGTCCAAGTTAGATCAGCAATATCCTTTCCCATATTATACTCACTAAATATTAATTTAATTATCGCACGTCGATGTTCTCCTTGAACTTCCTCAACAGAAAGATTAGACTCAATATATGAGATCAGTGATTTATCCTCACACATTAACCGAATAATATGCCATTCGGCTTGCTCTGTGGCAATTGCAGGGGTCTTAGCAACTAGTAGATTAGATATATTCTTCCCTGTATTTACATTTTTATCCTTTTTAGTGTTAAATAAAAATTTGCGTACTTCACTACGTATTGAACTTTCGTCGATCCCTAGTAGTTGTGACGCACGAGCAATATGAGCATTCACTTCTACAGCATTATTTGCCTCTGCTAAAACGGGTACTATTTGGGATACTACAGCCACTTTACCTTCTAGATTGCTATGATCATTACTAGCAAAAGCCTGCTGTATTTGATAATCTAAGAAATCCGCAGCATCTTTGATCAAGACCTTAAAAGCCTCCGCCCCATGTTTTCGAATAAATTCATCAGGATCTTTGCCATCTGGGATTAAAATAACGCGTACATTTCCCCCCATATTACGCAGAATTGACAACGCTCGCGAAGTAGCATGTTGCCCTGCGGCATCACTGTCATAGGCAAAAACTATTTCGACCGCATTACGGAGCAATAATTTAGCTTGTTCAGGTGAAAAAGCGGTACCTAGGGAGGCTACTACATTTTTTATGCCGAAGGCATGGGCCGTAATGGCATCGATATAACCTTCCACCACGATCACTTGTCCACATTCCTTGATAAACTTATGAGCAGTATCAAAACCAAATAAAATATTTCTTTTATTAAATACAGGAGTCTCTGGCGAATTTAAATATTTGGGTAAACTATCATCAACAACGCGTCCACCAAAACCAGCGACCCTGCCACGAGCATCACAAATGGGAAACATAATACGATTACGAAATCGATCATAAACGCCATCACCGGAACTTCGCTCCACCATTAAACCGGCTTTAAGTAAAATGTCCTGTTCTACACCCCTACTCAAAAGAGCGTGGCCTAGTTTTTCCCAAGCTGGCGGAGCAAAACCGATCTTAAAACCCTCGATAATTTCATTTGTAATACCACGGCCCTGTAAATATTCCTTAGCTTGTTTACCATAGGTTGTTTTAGTCAAACAAGCATAAAAAAATTCTCTCGCCATTTCGTTGGCACGATATAATTTGGCTATTTCCCGATCCCGAATTAGCTCTTGTTCTGTTTTTTCTTTTTGTGGTAATGTCATATTCATTTTTCCTGCTAAATTTCTTACAGCATCAAAAAAACTAATATTTTCAATTTTCATCAGAAAATTAAATACATTCCCCCCACTCTGACAACCAAAACAGTAAAAAAAACCCTTATCTGAGGCTACCGAAAAAGACGGCGTATTCTCATGGTGAAATGGGCAACATCCCCAATAATTTTTACCTTTCTTTTTTAAAGGTACATACTCTGATAGAATGCTGACAATATCACATTCTGAGCGCAATCTCTCAATAAACTCATCATAAACTGCATCCTTCATAACATCACCTTTAGCCTATCCTCCGGATCCCTCGTCCTGGGCATTTTCCCTCAACCTACTCCATATATACGGACTAATAGGTCTGTTTCATCCTTTTATTCATTTTAGCATACCCAATATTATTAAAAGAAAATCCAAATTTCATTTGTGACTTATTTCTACATAAAGTCTTATAATCCTGCTATAACGTTATGATAAGATCATACTATTTATTTAAATAAATAGTAACTTATCCTGCACAATAATAATATTCAATATAAATTATAATTATCCTCTATTTCATCTTGACAATACTTATATTATTCGCTATTAACAAATTAAACATTCTCATACCGCAAAAAAAGTAATGGAAACTTAGCTCCAATTACTTTTTTTACACCATTAAATTGTCGTCCACTTGGAGGGAATAAACAAATTCTCAAACAAATTAACAGCATACATATCTGTCAACCCGGCAATATAATCAACAATTGTTACTTCCAGACCCCACTGAGCTTCACGGTCTAAATATTCTTGAGGTAGTTTTTCAGGATGGACGATTAAATATTCATATAACTTCTGAATAATATATTTGGCTTTTTTACGATCAGCTTCCAGTTCAACTGAGTGATAAATTTTTCTAAACATAAACTCACGAAATTCTTCCATAGCATTTTTTACTTTAGGTGACATACGTATTTCGCTACGACCCTCTGATGTTTGGATCATATCAGCCACCATTACGGTAATCATACTGGAAGGATTATTTCCAAGTATTTTAGCAACTTTTCCTGGCAAATCAATGGTTTTAATCATGCCAGCTCTAATGCCATCATCATAATCATGACATAAATAAGCAATACGATCGCCAATACGTACAATATTACCCTCTAATGTGAGGGGTTTGTTTTCACCTGTATGATTGAGAATTCCATCTTTCACCTCCATCGTCAAATTAAGCCCTTTACCGTCTTTTTCAATATATTTCACAACTCTCAGACTCTGTTCATTATGATTATAATGACCAATAATATCCCGCAAAGCATATTCGCCAACATGTCCAAAAGGAGTATGCCCCACATCATGCCCCAGGCCTATGGCTTCCGTCAAATCTTCATTCAACATTAACGCCCTAGCGATTGTGCGTGATATTTGTGCGACCTCCAGACTATGAGTCATACGCATTCGATAATGATCTCCAGGTGAAATATATACTTGAGTTTTATGTTTTAGTCGCCTAAATGCCTTACTATGGATAACTCGGTCGCGGTCACACTGAAAAGCTGTACGAAATTCACAACATTCTTCCTCTTTTTCACGCACCGCTTCACGACTCTTGCTAGCAAATGACGACAATATTTTATATTCTTGTGTTTCAATACGTTCACGTATATTCACAAAACCGCCTCCCTTTGTCCTAATTATACAATAAATTCCATGGATAGTGAAATTTATTATTTCCACTATTCATGATATAATCTTAAATAAAGGAGGTATTTATATAAAAACTAAAATTCTAACATTCACTTTGTTGATTTGCTTACTATTTACAGCTACAGCCATGGCTGCAAAACCGATCATCAAAGCGGATCAACAATATCTTGATATTAATACAGGACTTTATATGTTAAACGGAAACGTATACATAGAAGTTAAAAATCGTATTATTACTGCTGGTCAGGCTAAAGTGAGTATCTCGACATTAGAAGTGTGGGGCTCAGGTGGCATCACCGTCACTCAAGGTGATATTTACTTTACAGGTGATAACGTCTATGTGTATGGTGTCAGTGATCGAGCTATCATTGAGGGGAATATAAATTTTTCTCGCACAAATACAAAAATTACTGCTGATCGAGTCGATTATAACTGGCGGGATAAAAATGCTGAATTTAGTGGCAATGTACAAGTTTTACAAAATGATAATTGTCTTACTGCCGATAGTATAAAATATAATTTAGAAGCAAATACAATTTTATAGAGTTAAGAACCCCCCGCTAAAACGGGGGGTTTTTAACTCTAACTGATTACCTATTTACTATATTCTATGTATTTCGCAAAAGTCTCTATCAAGTGTTGCATTTTTGCATATAATTTCCATTATTTTATTAGCAGTTTCCTCAATTGCTTTATTTGATACATCAATAATCGGACATTTCAATTTAAGCATAATACTTTTGGCATATTCTACTTCGTGTGTAATGCGTACGGAATCAGCATAACAAGACTCAGGATCGAGGCCCATGGACGTAAGCCGCTCTGCACGAATACCATTCAGCTTAGCCGGATCAATAATCAGACCTATAATTCGTTCAGGAGGAACTTTAAATAACTGTTCAGGTGGCGCCACCTCCGGCACCATTGGGACATTAGCTACTTTTATTTTCTTATGCGCCAAATACATACTAAGAGGCGTCTTAGATGTCCGGGACACCCCAACAAGGACAACATCCGCTTTTAATAAGCCCCATGGGTTTTTGCCGTCATCATATTTTACGGCAAACTCTACTGCAGCAACTCGTTTAAAATAATCCTCATCCAAGCGGTGAATAAGGCCTGGTTTGAGTTTTGGAACTATCCCTGATACATTTTGTACTGCATTAATCATTGGCCCCATGACATCAATCGCCGGAATGCCATACTGCTCAGCCAGTAAGGATAAAGCCACCCTTAGTTCAGGATTGACTATGGTATGACAAATTACACTTTTATGGCTGGTTGCTTCCTCAATAATTTTTTCTATTTGTTGTACCGTCTTAATATAAGGAATGCGAACTATTTCAAAATCATCGCTCTTAAATTGGCTGGCTGTTGCTCTTGCAATCCTTTCAGCCGTTTCGCCAATTGAATCTGACAAAGCATAAATCACCGACAAGTTAACTATGATATCCGACCTCCCTTCACAACACAATATATATCAGTTGAGTTAACGATTATAAATGGCAATCAACAGAGACATCCTATATCGATTGCTGACAAACCAGCAATGTAGATACACTTTTGTTAATGTATTCTATCAACCAATGATCAAGCTATAATTTTACTTAGATCGACAATATCTCTGGCAAGATTCATAATGCCTTTTAATAATGCCAGACGATTATAACGAACCTTATTATCCTCAGCCATAACCATTACTTCACCAAAAAATAGTTCAATGGGCTGGGCCATGTGAACCATAACATCTAGCACCCCTGAATAATTTCTATCTACCATCATCTGGTCAATAGCCTGGCGAGCAACTTTATATTCCTGGCACAAACGGTGTTCAGCAGGAGTAGCAAATAAGCTGTCATCAATAACCTCTGTTGTAGTATGTTTCATAAGATTGCTAATCCGAGTAAAGGCCTGAACTGTCTTCTGCATCTCAGCCCCTGTCCCCGCTATTTCCAGCGCCCCAGCGCGTAGCCAAGTATCATATATATCATCCGTGCCAACTGCCATTACAGCATCAATTATATCATAGCGAATTTTTTCATCCGCCAAAATATTTTTAATCCGCAAACGGAAAAATTCTTGAATGCTCGCCTGTAATTTTTCTTGTTTTGAAGCATCAATCCCCAGTAAATTCATCGTTTTTTGCAACATAACCGCTAAAGATACATGGTGCTTGCCATCAATTAATATATTAACAATGCCTAAGGCCTGACGGCGCAGTGCATAAGGATCCTGAGAGCCAGTTGGCACGAGCCCCCGGCTGAAAGTTGCCACAATATTATCCAGCTTATCGGCAATGCTCAGGACTTGCCCCACAGAACTTGCTGGCAGGATATCACCAGCGAACCGTGGTAGATAATGTTCAAAAATAGCCTGTGCGACTGCTGGTTCTTCACCATTGAGCAGTGCATATTCCTGTCCCATCGTACCCTGGAGTTCGGTAAATTCACACACCATGCCAGTAACAAGATCAGTCTTAGCAAGGATTGCACTACGTTCAATGACGAGTTGCAAACCATCAGCAACACCTATTTCTTTTGCAATAGCGACTGCCAAACCCTGGATACGTAGTGTTTTGTCAAACAGAGTACCTAAACCCTCCTGAAAAACAATTGTTTTCAGCTTATCCAAGCGATCAATCAGTTTAATCTTCTTATCTTCCTCATAGAAAAACTGAGCGTCAGCGAGCCGCGCCTTGAGTACTCGCTCATTACCATGACGAACAATATCTAAATGCTCAGCACCACCATTACGAACGGTAATAAACACGGGTAACAGTGCACCTTCTTCAGAAAATACCGGGAAATACCGTTGATGCTCACGCATGGGAGTAATAATAGCTTCCGGTGGTAAAGACAGATATTGAGGGTCAAATTTTCCACACAGTGCTGTAGGATATTCCACAAGATATACTACTTCTTCCAATAAATCTTCATCAATCGTAGCCGTTCCACCTTGACTGATGGCAATTTTCTCTACTTGTTCACGAATAACCTGGCGACGCACTTCCTGGTCAACCATGACATAATTGTCAGCAAGCACCGTGAAATACTCCTCAACAGAAGATATGACAAACTCACCTTTACTCAAAAAACGGTGCCCCCGCGTCTTATTACTGGCTGCGACTTCTGCCACAGTGAAAGGGACTACTTGGCTACCAAACAAGGCCAATAGCCAACGGATGGGTCTTACAAATCGGCGTTCTAAATTGGCCCACCGCATATTTTTAGGAAAACTTAAAGTGTCAATTATATTTGTCAGCATCTCGGCTAACAACTCAGCGACTGGTTGCCCTACTTTATGTACCAGCGCATAAACATAACCGTCTTTTACTACAAGTTCTTCCGCCCCTACACCTTGGCCGCGGGCGAATCCCTGTGCAGCTTTAGTTGGGTTACCACTTCCATCAAAAGCAATTTTTACTGAAGGTCCCTTATTTTCACTATTCATATCCGTCTGGTGTTCTGCCATATCACGTACGACCAATACTAAACGACGTGGAGTACCCACCACCAGAATCTCTCCATGTGTTATTCTCAGCTCAGCTAATTTGACCTTAGCAACGTTTTCTAGTTGCTTTAGCGCCCCAGACATAAAGCGAGCTGGAATTTCTTCTGTACCTATTTCAAATAATAAATCCTTGGTCATCATTAATTGCCCTCCTTAAGCAGGGGAAACCCAAGTTTTTCCCGCTGTTCCAGATAACTTTGTGCACATAATCTTGCCATATTGCGTACCCGGCCAATGAAACCCGTACGTTCACTTACACTGATTGCACCACGAGCATCCAGTAAGTTAAAGGTATGTGAACATTTTAGTACATAATCATACGCGGGCAGCACATATCCAGCTTCAATAACCCGAATTGCTTCCTTCTCATACATATCAAACAATTGAAATAACATCCCAGTGTCCGCAATTTCAAAATTATAATGAGATTGTTCAACTTCATTGCGATGAAAGACATCACCATAAGTAATGCCAGCTACCCATTCCAGGTCATAGACATTCTCCTTGCCTTGTATATACATAGCCAGTCGCTCTAGACCATAGGTTATTTCCACAGATACAGGACTTACATCAATACTGCCAACTTGCTGGAAATAAGTAAACTGAGTAATCTCCATACCATCCAGCCATACTTCCCAGCCCAGTCCCCAAGCTCCAAGGGTTGGTGATTCCCAGTTGTCTTCGACAAAACGAATGTCATGTTTAGCTGGATCAATACCTAAACAGACCAGACTTTCTAAATATAAATCTTGAATATTAGCTGGTGATGGCTTCATAACGACTTGATATTGATGATGTTGTAAAAGCCGATTAGGGTTTTCGCCATAACGTCCATCAGCCGGGCGACGTGATGGTTCAACATAAGCTACATTCCAAGGTTCAGGTCCTAAAGCCCGTAAGAAGGTAGCAGGATTCATAGTACCTGCACCTTTTTCCACGTCATATGGTTGCATTAAAATACAGTGTTGTTTAGCCCAAAAATTTTGGAGTGTTAAAATAATTTCTTGAAAAGTCAATTGTATTACGCCTCCTAAAAATAAAAATAGAAACCCCTACATCCACAGTAACATATCGTTACAGGGACGAGAGGTTTAATCCCGCGGTTCCACCCTGATTGGCCATCGAAGATGACCCACCTTACGTTATAGCGAGTTTTACTGCCTTGATACAGATGTATACCATCCACTATCAAGATTTCCTCTCGCAGCTTGGGAACGCCATCCACCTATGTAATGCTAGCTCACACTCTCCCTAGCTCGCTGAATCAGTCTATTTAAAACAGACCTTTTTATAGTAAGGTGTCTTTTTCCCGCATTGCCGTAATTTATTTAAAATCATAACAAATTTGTCGTTCTTTGTCAACGTGAAAACCTATAGTCCGCTATCTTTGTGACAATCTCGTTTTTCTTCATCAATGGGTTTTTCATCATTAGATACTTCGGTTTCAACTTTACTACCATCATTACGTACCACTTCAATGGTACAACGCTTAAACATTGCCACAAGCACTCCTAAAACCGCAAGGTGGGGTAATATCATAGCTCCGATGGCACCAAATGTCACAGGAATTTCAACCAATGTGCGACCTTCGCTCTTAACACTAATTTTATTAACGTTACCTTCATAAATAAGCCCTTTGACTTTATCAATGACGTCTCCTGAGCGTACAGAAAACTCTTCTGTCCAATTTATATCTTTTTTCTCATCAAGTTCGATTAAAGCCTCAAGAACACTGCCCTTACTTTTTTCTAAGGCTTCTTTAGCCTCACGATAAGAAACACCGGTGCGATCCCGGATAATATCAATTTTTTCTAATGTAATATCTTCCATAATAAAAACCCTCCTCTGTATGTTTTCCTTATTATTGTCATCTTCATGGATAATTATTCTGTAAAAACAATTTTACTTATAGTCATTTTGCATCACCGGGGCCACTTGTTTAATAAACTTCATCGACTTCAATGGCTTATCTAGACATTGCATTAAATAACCCATTAATAGATGTTCCGTTTGTACTAAGATCGTAGCATTAACTGTAAAGCAGCCTGGATTATGCCAGTCCAGATTGAATAAGCACTTAATCAAATCACTCATTTTTTCGTTGAATTCTGGGAGGCCATCATGTTCACAGTGCTTACAGATACAGCCACTACTTACAAAACTAAAATATGCGGGGAAACATAACTCTTGTCCACAAACACTACATCGTTCCAATTCAGGATAATACCCAGTCATAGATAGTAGTTGCCACGCCCAGGCCAATGCGACCATACGTGGATTGCGCTGGGTAAGTATATGAAACACTGTTAATAGTAAATCAAAGACCTGAGGCTCCGGTTGGCGTTCTGGACAAAGCTCTGCTGTTAACTCCGCAATAAATGCGCCATATGCCATACAATTAAAGTCTTCTTGTATTTGTCGAAAAGCACACTTTATCTCGCATTGCTTCACTGCATCCCAATTTTTCCCTGATGCTAACGTTACCTCAAGATGTGTAAATAGTTGCATACCACCAGCCAAAGGACTTTTGGGACGCCTGGCGCCATTGGCAAAAGCCATAATTTTTCCCTGTTCACGAGAAAATAAAGTCACGATCTTATCAGCTTCGCCCCAATCCCGTACCGCTAATAAGATGGCTTCAACTTGATATTGTGCCATATATCCCTCAAAATATCCTATTTATTAAATTAAATTTCACTAGATAACCATAACATCTCAATCCAAAGGTGCTCTAAACTCATTATGTTCTGTCGATGTTACCGATTGATCATTGTTTTCAGTGCATGAGCGATACCGCAAATATGCCTCAATATGTCCGGTACTCAGGAAAAATTTCCACATTAAATCCCGTAACAACACTTAACATCATCCCTTCGCATATATTTTTGCAAATACACATCTCCAGAACATCTTTAAATACACTCTACACCATTTTAAATTTCGGCAATTTCTTCTTTAGGAAGCGCCTTGGCATGGACCCTCACTACGCGAAAACCAGTTACTTGTAGCACACTAAAACTATACTCACCAATATTGACCTCATCGCCTATTTCCGGGCGCCGACCAAGCATACCAAAAATATATCCACCGATGGTATCTTCTTCATGATCTTCCAAACGAATACCTAACAATTGGGCCACATCATCAAAGAGTACACGGCCATCAAATTCATATGTATCATCAGGCATACGCTGAACCTCGGCCTGAGCGATAGCATCATGCTCATCCTCAATATCGCCAACTATTTCTTCAATAATATCTTCTAGTGCCACGAGACCTGCCGTCCCTCCGTATTCATCAATGACGATGGACAAATGAATACGCTTACGGCGCATAATCTGCAACAGCTTGGCGACTGACATACCTTCAGGAACAACCAAGATTTCTCGCATAATCGTCTTTAAATCTTTTTTATTGTTATTACACCACTCAAGATCCATTAGATCTCGCAGATGAATCATGCCTATAATGTGATCTTTATCATCCAAACATAGCGGGAAACGTGTATGAGGAGTCTCACGGACTACTTGTAAGTTTTCTTCATAAGAATCATCAGCAAACAAGCAAACCATATCCTGGCGGGGTACCATGACCTCATGAGCGACACGATCAGCAAAATCAAATACATTATCCAGAAGGTCACTTTCCATTTGATTTAATAATCCACCCCGATGGCTAGCACTGACAATCATTCTTAATTCTTCTTCTGAATGTGCCACATCAGCTACATTTGCATGTTCTACACCAAGAATTTTTAAAAAAAACCACGCGGTATGATCAAATAAAGTAATGATAGGGTAGCCAATTTTATGGAAAATATATAATGGCCATACGGCAAATAGCACCATACTTTCCGTGCGCTGAATGGCAAAAGACTTGGGTATTAATTCTCCCATAACAACATGTAAGAGAGTAATAAAAGTAAAACTTATTGTAATACTGATGGTATGGAGCAATAAATCATATCCTGGAAAATATGCAAATAACAGAGGCTCTAAAATAGCAGAAATCGCTGGTTCTCCGATCCACCCCAAAGCAAGGGAGGCTAGTGTAATCCCCAGTTGAATAGCACTTAAATAGGTATCTAAGGAGGAAACTATTTTTAAAGCTAATTTAGCTTCACTATTACCTTGCTGAACAAGCTCTTCCAAACGGGTTTTACGAATTTTAACCAAAGAAAATTCTGCCACCACAAAAAAACCATTTAATAATACGAGTAAAAAAACTTCTAATACTCTCATGAAATTATATAACGACGACTCGATAGTGCATCGCTCCCCCAATCTGTTAAAAAAATGACCTCAACGACAACATGGCACTCATCTATACAACACTAACTTTCATTCACATATTAATATTATTTACCTGTCAGCATAATAATATTAAACGCAGCCATCATAAAGTTCTATTTAAGGCCTCCTTACAAATGATACCATCTCAAGCCACGACCGTCAATAAAAAATGGCTATCGACAAGCAATAGCCAAAAAAAATCTATATCAATCGTAGCCAAAACTGCGCAAGCTACCTTCTTTGTTGCGCCAGTCTTTTTTCACTTTAACCCATAAGTCAAGAAAAATCTTAGATCCAAGCAAATTTTCAATATCAATACGGGCAAGCTGTCCAATTTCCTTTAGCAATTGGCCTTTGGCTCCTATGACGATACCTTTTTGCGACTCCCGCTCAACATAAATCACAGCTCTAACATATAAAGTATCATTGGGCCTAGTTACTATTTCTTCAATGTCTACAGCAATGGAATGAGGAACTTCATCTCTTGTGGAATGCAGAACTTTTTCTCGAATCAGTTCTGTAATGACTAAACGTTCTGGCTGATCAGTAACCATATCTTCTGGATAATACTGAGGTCCTGGCTCTAAGTATTTTTTGACTTCAAGAATCAAATTATCTAAATTAGTATGCTCGATGGCGGAGATCGGCACTACGCCGGCAAAATCATAGAGGGCTACATATTTTTGTATGATTGGGAGTAGCTTGGTTTTTTCAATCTTATCAATTTTATTTACCACCAATATGACTGGTGTTTTAACCTTTGACAATAATTCTAATATATACCGTTCACCACCACCAATATCTTCCGTTGCATCAACGACAAAAAAGATAACATCCACTTCACGCAAGGTATTTTCTGCCGCCTTAAGCATATACTCGCCCAGTTTATGTTTAGGTTTATGTATACCAGGTGTATCAATAAATAAAATTTGTGCATCATCCATCGTAAGTACACACATAATTTTATTGCGCGTCGTTTGTGGTTTATCCGACATGATCACCACTTTCTGACCAATCAAACTATTAATTAACGTTGACTTACCAACGTTAGGTCTACCGATAACGGAAACAAACCCGGACTTATGTTCTGGACTAACTACCATCATACAATCTCTCCTGACAAATGTTTTTTCCCAAATGAATAGGGCAACAGTTCTTCTAGTGTAGCAATATATTGCTGCCCATGCAAATTACACATAATAATTTTTTTGATACTAAACTCAGCCATCACTTGCCTGCAGGCTCCACAGGGGGCCACTGGCTCTGCTGTATCAGCTACAACGGCTATAGCTACCAGGTCACGTTCGCCCTCGGATACAGCTTTAAAAATAGCTGTCCGCTCGGCGCAGTTACATAGACCATAAGAAGCATTTTCAACATTACATCCCGTATATATTTTTCCGCCACTAGTGAGTACTGCAGCACCTACTTTAAATTTGGAATAAGGCACATAGGCATTTTGTCGATTCGACCGTGCCGCCAGAATTAATTCTTCCATAATGACCTCCTTTTTAGCGCCACATCTTTCCAAAAAACAATATATACCCCACTAGTAATGAAACAATGGCTGAGATAAGCACTGCACCGGCAGCCACATCTTTAGCAATTTTAGCTAAGGGATGTACCTCTGGTGATAGGATATCCACTACCTTTTCCACGACTGTATTCAACATCTCGGTGATGAGCACACTTGAGATTGTTACTACTAGGATGAGAATTTCATAATGATCAAGACATAACCACCAGGCTAAACATCCTGCCAAACTGGCAAGAACAAGATGAATTTTCATATTGCGTTCATGTCGCGCGCAATATACTATGCCCAGAAAAGCATTTTTAAATGCCTTAGGCAAACTTTGCTTATTCATAATTATACACGATTTATTCCTAAAAGGGATAAAACCCGTTCTTCTTCCCGCCGCATCTCCCACTTTTCTTCTTCTACCATGTGGTCATATCCTAATAGATGCAGTATACCATGTACTGTTAAATAAGCCAATTCTCGATCCAAGCTATGGCCATATTCCGTGGCTTGCCGGGTGGCAGTGTCCATAGAAATAATAATGTCTCCCAATAAAATTTCCTCCGGTCCATCAAACACGACCGGCTCGTCACCCTCATTTAAAGCAAAAGATAATACATCTGTCGGAGTATCGATGCCTCGATACTCCCGGTTTAAAGCATGAATATATTCATCACTCGCTAGTACTAAACTAACCTCGGTACTCGGCTGAATATTATATACTTCAGCAGTTTTTTGCAATACCGACAGCAGTATTTGTTCCATTGACGGCGTTATTATCGTCTTTTCCTGTAGATTGCTTATTGCAATTTCCATTTTTAATTTTTCTCCTCTCTAGTTCTTTCACCGCATCTGGATATTCGATACGTTTATGAAACATACTGGAAAGAACTCTGATATATATATCGCCAATGATGTTTAAATCTTTTAACGTCAAATTACATTCATCAAGTTGTCCATCATGCAAGCGTTCGCGGATAAGTTTACGTACTGTGGCCTCAATCCTGTTTGCATTTGGCTTATTAATGGATCTAACCGCTGCCTCACAGGCATCCGCAAGCATAATGAGAGCGGCTTCCTTGCTCTGTGGTCGAGGTCCTTCATAACGAAAATCAGCTTCAATGATACATTCACCATGTTCATTTTCAGTAGCCTGTTTATAAAAATATGACACCAGCATTGTACCATGATGTTGTTGGACAATATCAATCATAACTTGGGGCAACTTATAATCACGACATAAATCCATACCATCTTTGATATGAGATGTAATAATCAAGGTACTTAATGACGGTGCTATTTTAGCATGAGGATTTTCATTGCCCACCTGATTTTCCACAAAAAAGTAGGGCCTTTTAATTTTTCCTATATCATGATAATAGGCTCCTACCCTTACCGTAACAGGATCAGCACCGATATGACCGGCTGCTGTTTCTGCCAGATTGCCTACCATGACACTATGATGGTAGGTACCAGGTGCATCGAGGAGCAGTCGTTGTAATAGGGGATGATTGGGCTGGGCTAACTCTAACAATTTAAGCGGCGTCGTAATATTGAACACATTTTCCAAATAGGGCAATATACCAATCGTAATCACCGATGCTCCAATACCGTTCACGATGCCCAGCACACCTTGCGCCAAAATTTGGCTACTATTTAATTGTTCGATAAAGCCTGTTGAACCAATAACCAAAAAATTAACGGCTGCAATACAGAGTCCAGTCCGCGTCAAGCTATAACCGTGAGACATTTTGGACACACTATAAACGCCAATAATACTACCAATTAGAACTGTGGACACGGCTCTTAAATTATATTCGGCAATGATGCCAAAGAATAGGGATAGCACTACACTCACCAATAATCCTATCCGTTCATCAATCAAAATAGCAGCCAGCAGGGCACCGGTCGCAACAGGAGCAACAAAATCTGAATAATAATGAGCGGCTTTGCCGAGGAGTAATGTCACCAGCATAATTAATCCTAATAGTACCAAATGTAAATCGTTTTGGTATACATGATAAGCAAATTTATACAAATATCCTACTGTTATGAGCATAATAATTAAGACAAAAATAGCCAGACCAAATAAACGGACTTCACTAATATGCCCTTTAGACAACCCCACTTCTTCCATCCCATGAATTTGTTCGGCGGTAACAACATCTCCCCGGCGAACCATGATCTGACCTTTTTTTACTGTTTCCCGGACAGGTTCGATACTCGATACAGCCGCTTGCTTGCGTTTATCGGTCTCCCGCCCATTAAATATAAAATTAGGCTGCAATAAGGTTTGTACTATTCCGATGACTACCGTTTCTGTATTTTTTTCCATTCCTATTTCTTCTGCTTCAATGACAATATTTTTCCTAGCTATCTCCAAATCATCCTCACGGATTCCCCGCTGAAAATACTTCCTTAAAATCATTTTCGACTGTTCTTCCGCAATAACAATGGATCTTTCATCGAGAGTAATCAACCCAGCAATAACATTATTCGATAAGGGTATTATTAAATTTTCCTGCATTTTTCCCATTTTTTGTTCCGGAGAAACTACTGTTTTATCAAGAAGCACGATTCGCACTGCTTTAAAGATAGACCCTATAAAGTCTTCAACTTTCCCTATAGCAGCAACATCAATGTCATATACATTAGCGACACTTGCTAAAACCTCTGCTTCAAGTTTTTTGGTTTTAGTTAAATCTATATAGGCCACCGTCTTCGGCGAGATAATATCACGGTCACTGACTTGTCCTACCTCAAATGATACTTTATCCGAAATAAAATCTGTGGACAAAATAATCATAAACAAGAAAAAAAACGCCAAACCTAATACAATTCGCCGTGCAACCGGTTTAGCATATACACTTGTCGGCTGGACAAAAAAATCCCGCACTTTACCATTTAAGGATATCATACATTTCAACTCCACTGCGTAACATGCTATAAAACACGTTATCATAATGTACAAAGACTATAGAAAAAGGAAAACCCTGCCATAGGAGCAGTATGATAAGTGTTCCCCGTTACCGCAAGTCCTATTCAAACGGCAATATAAGCAGGACCTTTCACTCAAATCAAATTACGGTATATTCATAAATTGTCCAATATCTTCAGCAGTTTCTACATTAACTTTAACTCGAACCAAGTTGGTTTCTGGTATTTGTAGCACCTCAATCGTCCTCGAAAGCACTTGTGCTGTTTCAGGAATTAAGGATTGTACTGTTGCTAATGCTTTGGCTTTACTCTCTTCTCGCGCAGCCTCGATACTGAGGGTGATGGTTTTAGTATTTACTTCATAAAATGTACTTATAATAGATTCGACAGCAATGTCACTATTCCTCCACCATGAAAGTTTTTTATTGAACACCTCGACTTCAAACTCCCGTTCAGGACTTATTGCTACTTTTTTTAGTAAAATTTCATTTTGCAATACTTTTAAGGTTACAGCAATTTCCTGCTTTCCAGTACGTTCATGAACTATTTTCACCAATTCAGTTTCACTATAACCTTCATACCATACCCGGGCTTTCACAATACCATTAGCTCTAATCATTTGTGGCGGACTATTTGTAACAGTTGCCTTACCATCATAAGCAACCCCTTTAATCAATATATCTCCTTTTTTTACTGTATCGCCTTTTTTTACTGCACTTTGGCCAGCTAAAGCAATAATGTCTGTAATAATGCCATCTTTGGTCGCAATAATATGGGCAGGTGCTTTATCCAGTTCTTTTGGCATGGTCTTTTCCACTACTTCTACGACAGCACGTGTGCCAGTAACGTTGACACTTACCCACGCAATTTCAGGTATCTCGCGCAGAATTCGCTCTTCCATCCTCTTAGTACTAACAGCATCTTTTAAAACACCTGGTTTTAATCCTTGCTCATATACAACTGCTTTAATTTGACTAACGGATATAGAATTCACGCCAACGATATCGACAAACCATATATACGACATCAATATATTTAGCAGTATTAAAGATACAATTCCACCAACAACGAGCATTTTGCGGTGCTTAATTTTTTTGGTCAAAAAGGGAAACCCACCATAGTTTATTACCTGTATACGAATTTGACTTTTGCGCACTAATGGCCTTAAGTGGAAAAAATCCGATAAACCCAAACAAACGATAAAATCATCATTTTTTTTCGTAATCCGGAGCAAACTTATTTTTTCCAACATGCATAGATTTATAAATTTTTCTGGCATGGTACCACTTACTTTAATGGTCACAGTACCATTTATATAGTTCAAAATATTAGATATCATACTTTATTTCCCCCACTGTACCCTCCACTAGAATTTGCTCTATCTGTAAATTGCCTAACATTAAATTTTTGCCGATGACAAGCAATTCACCTTGATTTAATTTGATACGTACCAATGAAGGGGTGTACTCAATAATACCTTTATGATTTTCTACCAGTAATTGTTGATTCCCAAGCATGGTAATTCGAGGTAAATCCAGTACAATATCCTGGGGAATCTCTAACATGCCTGCTAATCTTTGCCATTGTGTATTCTTACGCATAGTACTCCCTCCCTCCATATAAAATGTATGCTGGAAAGCATTTGTTTATTACTGAGGGTGGAGGGGGAGTGATATCTCTTTATCCCAGACACAGAGAGAGATAAAAGGTAAAACACGTTAAACAGGTCGACGTGAAAATATGAAGATAACGAGTCATGCTTACGACCTGTTCTTCATATTCTGTGTGCCGACCCGTTTAACGTGTTTTTACTTCATCTAATCAAAGTATGATATTAATAGCTCTGTTTTTTTAATGAACGGGTATCTGGGGTATATAGTTAGCATATCGTTGTTTTAAGAAGTTTTCAAATTTATGAACCTTTACTGGTGCAGCAAAACGCATATAATTTGTCGCAACAATCATTTCACCACATTCTAAATTTTTTATTTCATTGCGTTGACTCAAAATATCTTTACGACACATGGCTTCTAATTTCGTCCGATCGGCTTTGGACGCTAGCCCTAGGATAAATAAAGTATTTAACTGGGATAGAACATCATCAGCCAATAAACGTGGCTGCTGGTCAACAATACACATTCCCAAATTAAACTTCCGCGCCTCGCTCACGAGACGTGCAAACACATTATTGCTACTGTGTTCTTTTTTACCTAAAAATCGATGGGCTTCTTCGAGCACAATTAATACAGGTTTTATCTGACTGCGTGCAAGTTCACTTTTACCTGCATAATGTTTTAGCAATTTTTTGGATAACAAGGTGGATAACGCTTGCTCTCCCACCGCTGAAATATTTTTTAGCTCAACAAGTACAACTCTCCCTTGCTCGAGTTCAGCAAGCATTTCACCAACGGCGGTTTGTTCTTCTTCATTAATATTGAGTTCCTGCATTACATTCCAGCAAATACTTTTTATTTTCCCAATGGTCCGCGCATTGTATTTTTGTCCTGTACAACCAACTAATTCTTCAATAATATCGGCAACCTCATATTGCAGTACGTATTTCATCCAATTTTCCTGCCATATGGAAGAAAGCTTATAAATGGCATCAAGCTGTGGTTCCGTAAAAGTAGCGCAAGCTATAATATCATCTGCATCAACCTCAGAAAAATTAACTGCGATTTTTTTTCCATAATCCTGTACATCTGTATGATACGCACTAAGACGATCTTTAGACATGGGGTGAGATGATAAATCTTTATAATATTCATTGTGTACATCAAAAATTAACAATCCATAGTTTCCACTATCAACCATCGAACTAGCCAATACTTTTATCAAATTACTTTTCCCTGACCCAGTGGTACCAAAAACTCCAATATGTTCGGTAATTGCTTGGGAACCATAAATACCTACTGGTAAACTAAGCCCACCACGCCCGCTTTTCAAAAAGCCAACTTCTAAATCACCTTTCATCTCAGCAAGCAAACTGGAATCTTGAGGGCTTAACGTTCGTATTTGGCAGAAAAAATCTGGACAGGTTTTCGGATTAAGTAGCTGTCCGTTATCATCAGCATAACATAGCTGTTCAGCTAAACCAATTTTCACCGTATGATTGCCGCCTAAATAAAAATCTAAATCCTCCTGATTTTCTACCTGGCCATTTTCATCAAGCTTACTCATCAAGTAACCAACACCATTGATGCCTGACCAACGGGATTTCACTTTGAAATCATAGGCTCTAATGTAAAACCTATCATTATTTTTACCTTCCACAACTAAAATATCACCAAAATCAACATCTTGATTCGGCCCAACCACAAACTCCACGGATGTACCTTTGGCATATGTCAATCGTCCTTTGTATTCTGCATCCATAACTTTACCCCCTTCAAGAAGTCTTACCCCCATGCCCTAGAGCGCAGATGGACGTTTTTCAAACAGACACTATTATTAATTATAATGTACTAAATAGGCATAAAAATAACAGGGATTATTTTCCCTGTTATTTTTATATTTCTGTTAACGTCTGACAAAAGGTCGATAGGCGCGAGGCGCTTGTATAATTTCTGCAAAAATCACACCATTTATAAAACTATTCTGATCCAACTTCCCCTGCCATGCTGACTGTTCTTCCACTATTGTAGGAACATTATGCTTGTGTTCAACTACCATCGTTGGCAATTCAGCAACACTCTCCATATATTCCGTCTGTTTGATTTTTGGAGGCGAATTCATCATTTGAGAATTTTGCAGTTCAGGCCCAACTAATTGCTTATTTAATTGGGCGCGATAACGTTTCAATAACGCTGGGCCTAAATAGAATATTGCCATAAATAGCAACGGTATTAATATATCCATTGTATCACCTATCGTTTCGGTTCTTCAAGTTTAGAATCTTTAGGCACTGCTGGACTGGCTTTACTAATGGTTTCCCGCATTTGGGTGTCGGCCGTAATATTATTCATATTATAATAATCCATAACTCCAATGCGGCCTTCTAGTAGCGCTACGGAAAGAGCATGAGGCACCTCCGCTTGGGCTTCTACGACTTTGGCCTTCATTTCCTGTTCTCTCGCTACTGCCATGGCCCTTCGTTCTTCTGCTTTGGCCTGAGCAATGCGTTTTTCAGCCTCTGCTTGATCAGTCATAAGCTCTGCACCAATATTGCGCCCTACATCGATGTCAGCGATGTCAATGGACAAAATTTCAAAGGCTGTCCCTGCATCAAGACCTTTCGATAAGACAGTTTTAGAAATATGATCAGGATTAGCTAACACATCTTTATGATCAATCGAGGAGCCAACAGTCGTAATAATGCCTTCACCAACCCGAGCGAGGACGGTAGCCTCACCAGCACCACCCACCAAACGGTCAATATTCGCCCGTACTGTCACTCTAGCCTTTACTTTAAGTTCAATACCATTTTTAGCTACCGCAGCAACAATAGGGGTCTCGATAACTTTAGGATTAACACTCATCTGTACCGCTTCAAGAACATCACGACCGGCCAAATCAATAGCGGCGGCGCGTTGAAAGGTTAGAGGAATCTCAGCCCGATGGGCAGCAATAAGGGCATTAACGACCCTATCCACATTCCCCCCCGCTAAATAGTGAGCCTCTAATTGATTGACATTCACATCAATGCCAGCTTTATTAGCTTTAATGAGTGGCAATACGATATTAGAAGGTGGCACACGCCGCAGTCTCATACCAACTAATGTAAGAATACTAATACGAACCCCAGCAGAAATGGCTGAAATCCATAATCCTAGTGGGACAAAATGCAAAAATACACTAATCCCAACAACAAACAATATCACAAAAAATACAGGACCGATGAGTCCAATCATTCATATCGCCTCCATAATTTTACTTACTCACACTGAGCGCACTACAATTCTACTACCGTTTACACTCACCACCTTCACTTTAGTGCCTGGTTCAATATACTGCCCTTCTGATACTACATCAATGTGCACCCCATCAATATTCATCCTACCAGCTGGGCGTAAGAGGCTCACAACGACGCCTTCTCTGCCAAGGTAACTACTATAGTCATAACTACTACTAAAACCGGCCTCAGCGTTCTCTGCTTCTTTAAGGACCATTTTTGTCCACAATCTACTTGATGGCAAAAATTTGAGAATCAAGAGAAATGCTACAATGGCAATCACTAAACTGATGGACAAAATAGTAATGGCTACCATATTGCCTCCTAATGTTAGAAAAATGCTTACTAAAATACCGCTAATACCACTAATACCAAAAAAGCCAAAACCCGGAACATATAATTCGATGATGAGCAGTAAAATGCCACTCATAAACAATATGAGTTCAAACCAGCCAGCCACACCTGTCAGCCACTGACTACCAAAAAATAATAATGCGGCAAATAAACCAATAAACGCGGCGACTCCCATACCTGCCGTTTTAATTTCTGTAAATACCGCTAGAAATATTACAGCTAACAATAGTGATTTCACTATACCATTAGAAAGCCAACCTGCCAATTTTTCTTGGACGCCAATATTATATTCCACTATTTCGTGACCGGTGAGATTATAGTAAGCCAATAGCGCACTCCGATCAGCAGCTGATACCTCCGCATAACCAACCTCTATGGCTTGATAATCAGCCAGCGCTAAGATTTGCCCTGGTTGAGCATATCCAGGAAAACCTAGCGTCTTATCAACCATGGCTTCAGCCACTTTCACATTCCTGCCTCTTTGATTGGCAGTAGCAGAAAACTCGGCCTTTAATGCTGCAATGGTTTTTTCAGTGGTGGGTATCGGTTCTGCTGCCCCAATACTTCCTCCTGGAGCCATAGCAATATGTTGATGAGCAATGGCGATGAGCGCCCCAGCTGACCAAGCTCGATTTTTTATATAACAAATTGTTTCGATGGGTGTTTGGCTAATCAAATCACGAATCTTAACTGCCGAATCAACGAGCCCGCCAAAAGTATCAATTTCAATAATAATCGCCCGGGCCTGTTTGCTTTCAGCGTCTGCTACTGCACGATTAACAAGGGCCGCCTGTCCTCCATCAATTTCGCCCTTAATCGTAATGACAACCACTGGCTGCGCATTGGCTAAGAGCGGCTGATAACCCATTAGTCCGCTAATACCCATACACAGAGCAAGCACTACAAATATACGTCCTATACGCCCCACCGTTATCACTCCCACCTAATAGTATCTTGCTTATCATTATGTATGAAAGAAGCCAGTATATCTTATTTATTCATTATACTACACATTATCTAAAATCTTACTATTTATGTATAAAAAATTAAATCCGGTACTTATTAAAAAATAAGTACCGGATTAACTCATTGATTTAGCATCTCTCGTACAATGGTGCTTACCAGCTTACCATCAGCACGTCCCTTGACTTTAGGCATAAGAACAGCCATTACTTTACCCATTTCTTTAGGGCTGGTTGCATGGACTTCCGCGACAGCGCTTTCCACTAAAGTGCGAACTTCAGTTTCACTCAGCTGCTCTGGTAAGTAATTCATCAAAATTACAATTTCCTGTTCAAGGGCATCGACTAGATCAGGGCGATTACCTTTCTTGAACTCTTCAAGTGAATCTCGACGCATTTTAACTTCTTTTGCCAAAACGTCTAAAACTTCGTCTTCAGAAAGCTCTTGCTTACTATCAATCTCGACATTTTTTATGTTAGCGCGTACCATGCGGATAACAGAAAGGCGCAACTTGCCTGCTTCTCTGTCCTTCATAGCCTGCTTCATATCTTCTGTCAATCTCTCTTTTAGAGACATATAAATACCTCCGAAACGTGCAAAATCCTTACTTAAAACTTACGTTTACGCGCTGCTTCTGACTTTTTCTTGCGTTTTACGCTAGGCTTTTCATAATGTTCACGCTTTCTTATTTCAGCAAGGGTGCCGGCTTTTTGACAAGTACGCTTGAATCTACGGAGTGCACTATCAATTGTTTCGTTTTTTCCTACTTTAACTTCTGACATCTGATATCCCTCCCTCCACTCGGACCGTTACGGGGAAATGTATTTCGTTTACATACACCTAAAGATTATACACGATCAAGATAAGCATTGTCAATATTAACCTGGCGGCCAAGTCATAATTCTTCCGCCCAAAATATGCCAATGTAAATGATCCACTGTTTGTCCACCATTATCTTTTGTATTGACTACCAATCGAAAACCATCTTCAGCCAGTCCAAGGAGAACAGCGATCTTCGGAATGTTCGATAAAACATGACCCATAAGCACACTATCATCAGGTGCGAGTTCCAAGAGATTCGCAATATGTTTTTTTGGTATTACCAGTACATGAACCGGCGCAGCCGGCTTAATATCAGGAAAAGCAATCATATATTCATCTTCATATATAACAGAGACAGGTATTTCCTTGGCTGCAATCTTACAAAAAATACATTCCTGGGTCATACTACAACACCTCCCTTCTGCTAGTAATGTGATCATAACATCTGAGTTATCTGATAGGATTCTATCAAAATCTATTCTGCTTTTTTCACAGATATCCTGCTATAATATGTTAAATTTCTAAATAATTTTAATCTATAATTGTACCCCACAAACCATCACGATAGGTTCTTTCCAGTTTAACACGACATAATTTCCCGTGCACTTCATTGCCTCCATGGGCATATACTCTAATATAATTGCCTGTAAAACCCTGAACAATGCCATCCTGCTCTGGCTCAAATAACACTGTCAGCTGTCTATTAAGAAACCGCTCTTGAAACTCAGCAGTTTTTTTTGCCGCCAATTTTTCCATGATGTGTACGCGACGTTTCTTCTCATCTTCCGGTATTTGATCGACATAATCTGCTGCTGGAGTACCAGTACGGCGGGAATAATGAAAAATATGCATCTGAGAAAAATTCATACTTTCAACAAATCCCAAGGCATTTTCAAACATCTTTAATGTTTCACCAGGAAAACCAACAATAATATCAGTGGATATCCCTATATCATTCACTTTTTCTTGGATACTATGTATTAGTTTGCCGTACTCGTCCGAAGTGTAATGCCTGTTCATCGCAAGTAGCACTTGATCATCCCCAGCCTGCAAAGGTAAATGTAAATGAGGACAAAGCCTTTTATCCCCCTGCATAATAGCAATCAGTTCCTCTGATATTTCAATGGATTCTAGAGAACCAAGCCTCAGCTGTACCAACCCTTCGATACTGAGTACAGCCTTCACTGCATCCACCAAAGTGATATCTCCTTGCCCATCGCGACCATAAGCACCAAGATGAATTCCAGTGAGCACGATTTCTTTAAATCCTGCGGCAATCATTTTCTCGGTTTCTCGAACTACGCTCAATAGGGGACGTGATCTAAGGGGTCCTCGGGCATAAGGAATAATACAGTATGTACAAAAATTAGTACAACCTTCTTGAATTTTTAAAAAAGACCGTGTGCGTCCGCTCGTTGTTCCAAACAAGGGAATATCCTCAAAATGATCAGCCCTCATAATATTGGTAACAATATTCATTATACCCTTAGAGCTACCAACTTGTTCAACTAAATCAACAATACGGTGCCGATCTTGAGTCCCGACAATCACATTCACGCCTTCAATGGCTTCAATTTGCTCCGGTGACACTTGCGCATAACACCCAGCTACAGCCACAACAGCTTGTTCATTAAGCCTGATTGCTCGTCGGATGAGTTGACGAGATTTACGTTCACCTAAATGAGTCACCGAACAGGTATTAATAACATAAATATCAGCAACTTGGTCAAAAGGAGTTACTTCATAGCCACGTTGTTTAAATAATCCTTCCATAACTGCTGTTTCAAACTGGTTTACTTTACACCCCAGCGTAGTAAATGCAACTCGTGGCACAATTTAGCCCCCCAAATCACCATATTCATACAAAACAATTGACACCCCTGCTAATGCGGCCGTCTCAGTACGCAAAATACGTGGACCTAGGGTAACAATACAGGCACCATGATCCTGGCATAAAGCAACCTCTTTGGCACTAAAACCACCTTCGGGTCCTACCAGCAATAGGTAATTTTGAGCGCGATACTTTGCTAAGGCTTCTTTCATGCCTAAAGCGGTTTGTCCTTCATAAAGCATAAGAACAACTGTCTCCCCCTCAAGGCTGCCTAAGATGGCCGCTAGCCCTCTAATAGGCTCAACAATAGGCACACGTGCCCGTCCGCATTGTTTGGCTGCCTCGACGGCAATTTTCTGCCAGCGTTCCAGTCGTTTATTTTTTTTAGCTTGATCATATTGTACGACAGAATGCTCCGCATCCATAGGGTAAATTCCCTTTACCCCTAGTTCTACCGCTTTTTGCACAATATAATCCATTTTATCGCTTTTAGGCAATCCTTGCGCCAAATAAACGTTCAATGATGTTTCTTTGTCTTCAAGGATTGTTTCTTTTAGCGTGCACACTACCGAGTCGACAAGAATACTATTAATTTCAGCTAACCCTGCACTGCCATCAGGTGCCACGATGATTATTGAATTACCCACTTGCAGGCGCAATACTCTGCTGATATGAAAAGCATCTTGCCCCTGAATAGACATTTCAGCTTCCAAAGGAGTATCAATAAAAAATCGACGCAAATCAGATGCCCCCTTTGCGCGCCACGATGGCAACCCATCCGCCTTCTTCAATGACTTTATCAATCACTAAGTTTTGCGCTAACATGGCCGTCGTAACATCACTAAGCCTCTCTGTGATAATACCACTTGCAATGAAAACGCCATGCTCATTCAGCCTGGCTGGAACATCCACCAGGAGTTTGATCACAATATCTGCAATAATATTAGCGACAATCACATCGGCTTGACCTGTGACACCGGCAAATAAATCACTTTGGGAGACCTGAACAACATCCTGAGCGTTATTAATAGCCACATTCTCTGTCGCTACCCGCACGGCGACGGTATCAAAATCAACGGCCTGTACTTGACTTGCGCCAAGTTTAGCGGCGGCTACCGCCAAAATCCCTGAACCAGTACCCACATCAAAAACAACATGCCCAGGCAACACCACTTCTTCTAGTACTCGGCAGCACATGGATGTTGTATGATGGGTACCAGTACCAAAAGCCATCCCTGGATCCAGTTCAATGACTAAATCTCCATCCATAGGTACATACTCTTCCCAAGATGGTTTAATCACAATTCGTTCTCCCACTTTAATGGGGTGGAAAAACTCTTTCCACGACGTTGCCCAGTCTTCTTCCATGACATCACGGCATTTTGTGATCCCAGATCCTTTATTGATGCCATAGGAAACAAGTTCTTGTATTTTTTCTTCAAAAAGACTTAATTTAGCATCCAAATGCTCATCCGCCAGTAAATAAGCCTTGACTACGACAATATCAGTATTAATTTCGACCGGAATGTCAGAATAATCCCATCTCCCTGATCTAAGGTATGAATTAACTAGTTCAGGATCTTCAATGACCACACCACTAGAACCTAAATCATGAAATATATTGGCCACCATATCAACTGCCTCATGTGTAGTCTGAATACTAACTTCAGTCCATTTCATACCAATCGCCCCTTATTTTTTTAAACCACTAGGTTGCAACGTTATTACACGGATCAAACTTTGTTATTGCAACCTAGTGGTTTAATTTGTTACTCTTATACGCCACCAAATATATCTTTAACTTTTTTAAAGAAATTCTTTTGTTCAGGATTAATGTTTTCGCCACTTGCTTTGGCAAACTCCTGTAATAGCTCTCGTTGTTTCTCCGTTAATTTTTGTGGTGTAACAACTTTCACTCTTACATGCTGATCGCCACGGCCATTGCCCCTGAGATGGGGAATTCCTTTGTCTTTTAAACGTAAGACGGTGCCCGACTGTATTCCCTCAGTAATCTTCATTTTCACTTTACCATCAAGGGTGGGAACTTCAATTTCATCACCTAAGGTAGCCTGCACAAAGCTAATAGGCACCTCACAGATGACTTCATTACCTTCCCTTGTAAACAGTTTGTGCTGTTTTACAAAAATATAAACATATAAGTCACCTGGAGGACCCCCTCGAGTTCCGGCCTCTCCTTCATGAGTAACTCTAAGCCTTGAACCGTTATCAACGCCTGCAGGAATCTTGACATTTATCTTGCGTTTTACTCGATTTTTTCCTGTGCCGCGACATTCTTTACATGGGGATTGGACAATCTTGCCTTCACCATGGCAACGATCACACGTCCTAGTATTGATCATACGACCGAAAGGTGTATTTTGAGCCACTTGCACTTGTCCTGTCCCTTTACACTGACTACAAGTTTCAGCATGAGTTCCAGGCGCAGCGCCTGAGCCACTACATTTCTTACAGTCTTCAGTTCTAGGTATTGCAATTTCATTTTCTACGCCAAAAGCAGCTTGTTCAAAGGAAATTTCCATATCATAACGTAAATCAGAGCCTTTTTCTGGGCCTGGCTGACGGCCACCAAAACCTGCCTGGCCACCAAAAAACATATCGAAAATATCATTAAAACCGCCACCGCCGCCGCCGCCGCCAAATCCACCCGCACCACCGCTACCATCAAAAGCAGCATGACCCACTTGATCATATTGCCCCCGACGTTCAGGATTGGATAAGACCTCATATGCTTCATTGACTTCTTTAAATTTTGCTTCGGCCTCGGGTTTATCCCTATTTACATCTGGATGGTACTTACGGGCCATTTTACGAAAAGCCTTTTTCACTTCATCGTCAGACGCATTTTTAGCTACGCCCAACACTTCATAATAGTCACGTTTACTCACATCACACCATCCTATATACTTTCTGATCAGCTCAATACAAAAACAGTTGAACCGCAAAGACACACAGAACCTAATTAGGCCATCGTGTCTTAGCGGTTAATAAACTGTTATGAGAAGAACATGTTTGGAAGGAACATAAAGCATCCCCTCCAAACATGTGTTTCTTTATTTGAATAGACTTGATATTATTTTTTTTCTTCGTCGACTACTTTATATTCAGCATCAACAATCTTCTCATCTTTAGCTGCACCCGGTGTTTCCTGCTGCTCGGCTTTAGCTTCTTCCTCTTCTTTATACATGGCCGCTGACATTTCATATAATGGTTTGGTTAATTCTTCGGTATCGGCTTTGATCTTTTCATTGTCAGTCCCTTTCAGGGTTTCTTTCAGCTGATCAGCCGCTTTTTGTACTTTTTCAACTAATTCTTTGTCGGCTTTATCGCCAGCATCTTTAATGGCTTTTTCGGCTTGATAGACTAAAGAATCCGCATTATTACGTATTTCTACGCCATCCTTGTGCGCTTTATCTTCTGCTGCATGTGCTTCTGCTTCATTGACCATACGCTCAATATCTTCTTTGCTCATGCCACCTGAAGCAGTAATTGTGATTTTTTGTTCTTTACCCGTTCCCAGATCTTTCGCAGATACATGAACAATACCATTAGCATCAATATCAAATTTAACCTCAATGCGTGGCACTCCACGTTGGGCAGGTGGAATATCTTTTAATTCAAAGCGGCCTAAGGTTTTATTGTAAGTCGCGATTTCCCGCTCACCTTGTAAAACATGAATGTCTACAGATGGTTGGTTATCAGCAGCTGTTGAGAATACTTGACTCTTAGAGGTAGGTATTGTAGTATTACGTTCAATTATTTTAGTACAAACGCCACCTAATGTTTCAATCCCTAAGGATAGAGGAGTTACATCAAGAAGAAGCACGTCTTTAACTTCACCAATGAGTACGCCAGCTTGGATAGCAGCTCCTACAGCTACACATTCATCAGGATTTACACCACGATGTGGTTCTTTGCCGAGGAATTTCTTGATGGCTTCTTGTACTGCTGGGATACGAGTAGAACCGCCCACTAAGATTACTTTTTCAATATCTTTCGGCGATAGTTTTGCATCACTCATTGCTTGACGAGTTGGCCCCATGGTGGATTCAACTAAATCCGCAGTTAATTCATCAAATTTAGAACGAGTCAAATTAAGATCCAAATGTTTAGGACCGTTTTGGTCTGCAGTAATAAATGGTAAATTAATATTCGTTGTCACAACTCCGGATAATTCAATTTTTGCTTTTTCTGCAGCTTCCCGTAAACGTTGTTCGGCCATACGATCTTTGGATAAATCAATACCCGTTTCTTTTTTGAACTCAGCCATAAACCATTTCACGATACGTTCATCAAAGTCATCGCCGCCCAAACGGTTATTACCATTGGTAGCCTTTACTTCAAACACGCCTTCGCCTAATTCTAGGATGGATACATCAAAAGTACCGCCACCTAAGTCAAATACTAGTATTGTATGTTCATTGCCTTTATCAATACCATAGGCCAATGCTGCTGCTGTTGGTTCATTGATAATGCGTAGCACCTCAAGACCAGCTATAGCTCCAGCATCTTTCGTTGCTTGGCGTTGACTATCACTATAATAGGCAGGTACCGTGATAACGGCTTTGGTAACTTTTTGCCCCAAATAAGCTTCAGCATCGGCTTTAAGTTTTTGCAAGATCATGGCTGAAATTTCTTGCGGTGTATATTTTTTATCACCAATTGTCACCTTATAGTCAGTACCCATTTGACGTTTTATGGAGCTAATTGTACGATCAGGATTTGATACAGCCTGACGTTTAGCCACTTGACCAACCAAACGCTCATCAGTTTTTGAAAACCCTACTACGGAAGGGGTAATTCTAGCACCTTCGGCAGTTGGAATAACGACGGCTTCGCCACCCTCCATTACTGCTACACATGAATTTGTTGTACCAAGATCTATACCAATTACTTTTGACATGATTTATTCCTCCTTAAAATATGTAAAATTTTATACACTAAAATAAACTAGTTTACCT
>Ga0209123_1000990_pt1 | contig 30994 bp, 29 predicted proteins | sample BarGraIncu00431A_FD_184500 | JGI IMG/M metagenome (GOLD analysis project Ga0209123, IMG submission 184500) | Arctic peat soil microbial communities from Barrow, Alaska, USA - Barrow Graham LP Incubations 004-31A (SPAdes) (version 2) | ecosystem: Environmental > Terrestrial > Soil > Wetlands >... | reverse complement strand
AAATATAGGTAGTTGCATTTGCATAGGACGTTCTTTTTTTCAAATATACGACAGATTGATATACGATAGGCTTTTTCTGATCTATTTTATTTTCACGTAGTTAAATGGATGGGATCAGGAAGTCTGGGTATTCGCTCCATATCACTTGTTTAGTAACACCAACTCCGCTACTTTCATTTGAAAAGTAGTCCAGCCATGATTTTAATTGCTCAAAACGATCGTCTTTATAAGCCGGGTTTCCAGCGTGGAACATAGCTTCCATGATCGGATCGTCCATGGCAAGAAGAGTCTGGATATCCAAAGATATTAATGAAACTTTTGCAAGGTACGTCTTTACCGTATTCTTGCTGATTCCCAAACTGCGGGCAATAAACTTGATGCTTTTGCCCTGCTCGTGTAACTGTAATAACTGTTTTATCTGATTCATGGGTCTTAGTTTTCCGGCCATTTGTTAGTCCTTTTAGTGGTTTATATACCACTAATGAACCAAAATCTGAGTGAAAAAAGAAGACAAAGGGGGTCAACATGCTCCGGATTCCGTTCCCGGCCCCGCGAAAAAGAATAGGGGGGTCAGGATGCTCCGGATTTTGCAACCTATTTTGCAACTTTTAAGGGGGTCAGTATCTGCCGGATTGTCACACAAAACAGGTGCAAAAAACCAAAAAATAACAAATGATTCAACGAAGGTAAATGGGTCAACTTAGTCCGGATTATCCATACATAGTACGCTGTATGTAAATTACATAGCTATCTAATGATTATCTTTGTATAAGCAAAAGACCAAAAGGATTTCCTCGAGTAAAGTCCCACCGAGTCGGAGCATAAACAATTTTAAATTACATTATCGTGGGTACTATTTCAAAAGGTATTTTAGGTGGATTCTCCGGCAAGGTCGGAACGGTCATCGGGGGCACATGGAAGGGCATCGACTATATGCGTTCCATAGCAGCCAGTGTTTCAAATCCAAACACTCCGGCACAGTTGGAGCAAAGGGCAAAGTTTTCTGCCATCGTTAAGTTCTTGAAACCTCTCACTTCCTTTCTTCGGATTGGATTCAAAAGCGCGGTTATCAAAATGTCGGCATTCAATGCAGCCATGTCTTACAACTACAGCAATGCCATCACGGGTACTTATCCGGTTTTCGACATTGATTATACCAAGGTGTTGGTAAGTCAGGGCAATTTTCCGGGGGCTTTAAATCCTTTAGGCGTAGCCGGAATAGCAGGAGCCGTTGAGTTTATCTGGGAAGACAATACCTGGGAATCGGATGCAACAGCTGAAGACCTGTCAGTATTGATAGTCTACAATCCTACCAAGGATGCAGCCATATCTGTCATTGGAGCCACCACCCGTGCTATTGGAAGCCAGACCATCACTCTTCCAAACTCTTACACAGGCGATGAGGTGCAGTGTTACATTGCCTTCACCAATGCCAACAAGTCTGTTATTTCAAACAGTCAGTTTGTAGGTAGCATTATCGTTACCTAGTAGCATAGGCACAATTGGTTAATAAAACCGCTCTCCCAGGAGGGCGGTTTTTATAAGTAAACTTTTACATTTATTTTATTAATCTCAAAAAAAACATCATGAAAAATACATTTTTATTAATCACTTTTATGATTGGGATGCTATTCACAATGGCAATCGGAAACCAATTGATGGCCAGTCATCCTAAACTTGTTTCATGTCATCCTGAACTTGTTTCAGGACCTCCTCAAGTTGCTACGGTCCTTGTGTCAGACCCTTCTGCTGAACTCATTTCAGCCAGTTTACCTGAAACCACCATTTCGGCTTCAGTAAGTTCAAGCATCGAAGCAATGGTTGGTGATGCTTAACCGGTTGCAACGGGTAATTTCTTTACCAATAACTGGGGCGCTCTTCTGATGGGCCTGCTTGGATTCGCTGACCTTGTGGCCAGGTTAACGCCATCGGTAAAGGACAATTCGATCCTCAATTTTCTAAGTTCGGTACTCAATGCAATTATCCCCAATTTGAAAAAAGGGGGAGGACAATTTACGAATTAGACGAATTTAAACGAATTGCTTTCCTGAGATTTAAGGTGACAGTGTCTCGCAATTATGAGTTTGCGGAATTAGGAGCATCGGAATAAAAGTATTCATTTGGAGTAAAATAAACCGCTCTCTAAAAGGGAACGGTTTTTTATTACAATTTATTGAGTTCCCCGAAGTTTGACCCATTGAAATCCCTGATTTTATGCAGTTCGTTTATTCTACTTTGCAATAATAAAAAGCTTTCCCGATTCTACTATTCCAATTTCTTTACAATTTTTTATTAACAAATCAATTTTCTACCACTGAAAAATGGTAATTTTGTACTCCTGAACGTGAAGGTTCAATTTTTAATAATACTTGCTTTAACTCATTGGTTATGATCCCTTTTACTCATTTACATGTTCACTCGATGTACTCCATCCTTGATGGGGCCGCCAGTGTGCGCAGTCTGATTGCCAAAGCCAAAAGTGATGGTATGACTGCCCTTGCCCTGACCGATCATGGCAACATGTTTGGCGCCAAGGAGTTTTACGATGTGTGTAACAAGGAAGGAATCAAACCTATTCTGGGCTGTGAAACCTATGTAGCCGAGACTTCGCGCCACAACAAGAAGGATGCAAAAATCGACCGTTCGGGCAATCATCTGATACTCCTTGCCAAAAACCTCGTTGGTTACCACAATCTGCTCAAGCTGGTTTCTGCAGCCTATACCGAGGGTTTTTACTACAAGCCGCGCATCGACAAAGAGTTACTCGAAAAGTACCATGAAGGCCTTATTGTTTCCAGTGCCTGTATTGGAGGAGAAATTCCCCAGCAAATCATGGCTGGAAATATAATGGAGGCTGAGAAAACCATCCAGTGGTACAAGTCTATTTTTGGGGATGATTTTTACCTCGAATTGATGCGGCACCCTTCTGAATCTCTGGGAATGGGCAAGGGTGTATATGAAAATCAGGTGATTGTCAACACAGAGTTGATCAACCTTGCTGCTAAACACGCTGTTAAACTGATATGTACCAACGACATCCATTTCATCAACCAGGAAGATGCCGATGCCCACGATTTGCTCATCTGCCTTAATACAGGTAAAGATCTGGACGATCCCACGCGGATGCATTATACCAAACAGGAATGGTTCAAGACTACTTCTGAAATGAATCAACTGTTTGCCGATGTTCCCGAAGCATTGACCAACACACAGGAGATCAGCGACAAGGTTGAACAGTATAAGCTGAATTCTACACCTATCATGCCCATTTTTCCTATTCCTGAAGAATTTGGAAAGGAAGAAGAATACCGTACCCGCTTTACGGAGGAAATGTTACTGGAAGAATTTACCGAAGAGTGGTTCAATAGCATTGGCGGATATGATAGGGTGCTCAGGGTCAAGCTGGAAGCCGATTACCTGTCCCATCTTGCCTGGAAAGGAGCCAAACCGCGTTATGGCGAACCAATGGCAGATGATGTCAAGGAACGTATTGAATTTGAGTTGAGTACAATCAAAAAGATGGGTTTCCCCGGATACTTTCTCATCACCCAGGATTTCATCAATGAGGCACGCCGCATGGATGTGCTCGTAGGCCCCGGTCGTGGTTCTGCTGCCGGTTCGGTGGTATCATACTGCACTGGGATTACCAACATCGACCCATTAAAATTCGACCTGCTCTTTGAACGTTTCCTGAATCCTGACCGTATTTCAATGCCTGATATAGACATTGATTTTGATGATGACGGCCGTCAAAAGGTGATTGAATATGTGACCAAGAAATACGGTAATGACAAGGTGGCTCACATTTGTACTTTTGGTACAATGGCCACAAAATCAGCCATCAAGGATGTTGCACGGGTATTGAAACTGCCCCTTTCAGAAGCCGACCGCTTAACCAAGCTGGTTCCTGAAGCTCCCAAAATGAATTTTACCATTGCCCTAAAGGATAGTCCTGAGCTCAAGAAGGAACTTACCTCGCCCAGTGAATTGGTGAGGACTACCCTGAAATTTGCCCAGACACTCGAAGGCTCAGTGCGCCAGACCGGTGTTCATGCCTGTGGTATTCTGATCAGCCGTGATCCTCTGACTGATCATATCCCAGTGATGTTCTCCAAGGACGATGAAAACCTGCTTACCACACAATACGATGGCAAGTTTGTAGAAGACATTGGCTTGCTGAAAATGGACTTTTTGGGCCTTAAAACCCTTTCCATTATCAAGGAAACGATTGAAAATATCAAGATTTCAAAACATTTTACCCTTGATATGGATAAGATTCCTGAAAACGACCAGCTAACCCTTGACCTCTTTGCCAATGGCGATACTACTGGGATTTTCCAGTTTGAGTCTCCCGGTATGAAAAAGCATTTGCGCAATTTGAAACCCAACCGTTTCGAGGATTTGGTGGCCATGAACGCGCTCTACCGTCCGGGTCCAATGGAGTATATTCCCTCGTTTATCAAGCGTAAACATGGCTATGAAAAAATAGAGTACGACCATCCTTTGATGGAGCCTTATCTCAAAGATACTTATGGAATTACCGTTTACCAGGAACAGGTGATGCTCCAGTCCAGGGCCCTTGGTGGTTTTACTCGTGGCGATTCCGACTCTCTGCGGAAAGCAATGGGTAAGAAGCTGATTTACATGATGGACAAGCTGAAAGTGAAATTCAGGGAAGGCTGTCTCAATAACCCTAAATTCATTGAGGGATGCACGGAAGGAAATAAAGATGGGACAAAACTGATTGACAAGATCTGGAAAGACTGGGAAGCTTTTGCCAGTTATGCTTTCAATAAATCGCATTCTGTGTGTTATGCCTGGGTAGCCTATCAAACCGGCTATCTGAAGGCTAATTTTCCTGCCGAATTTATGGCTGCCAACATGAGTCGTAACCTCAGTAATATTACTGAAATCTCGAAACTCATGGAAGAGTGCAAACGCATGAAGATGAAAGTGATGGGCCCTGATGTGAGTGAAAGTTACGCCAAGTTTACAGTGAACAAAGATGGAAATATCCGCTTTGGAATGGCTGCTATCAAAGGCGTCGGTGAGGGTGCCGTACTCGACATTATCAAAGCCCGTAAAGGTGGAGAATTCAAGGATGTTTATGATTTTGTAGAACGTGTAAATTTACAATCAGCCAACAAGAAAAATATAGAAGCCCTGGCCATGGCCGGTGCATTCGATGGATTTAAAAAGCATACCAGGAGTCAATTTTTCGCTTCCGATGAAAACGACCTGTCTTTTATCGAAAAGCTGGTCAGGTATGGCAATAAGATGCAGTACGAAAGCACCAACATGCAGCCTTCTCTGTTTGGTGAAATCATGTCAACTCAAACAGTTCAAAAGCCTGAACCTGTGTTAGTTCCTGAATGGCCTAATCTTGTTTTACTAGATAAAGAGAAAGCCCTGATAGGTATTTACCTCACCTCGCATCCCCTTGACCGCTATAAGATTGAAATTGAAACGCTCGCTTCCCGTGATGTCACCCTCCAGGATTTGAACAGCAACATTGACTCCCTCAAAGGCCGTGAACTTACTTTTGTAGGTATGGTTACTGAGGCCCGCGAAGGGATTGGAAAGACTGGGAAGCCATTTAGCTTTCTCATTTTGACTGATTATACGGATTCTTATAAAATGTATTTCTTTACAAAGGACTATGTTGAGTATGGCAAATTCTGCAAGGTAGGTCTTTATTTGATGGTTAAAGGGGTGATACAGAATCGTTTCGGGGGTGAACAACTTGAATACAAAGTCAGTAGGATGGAACTGATGGAGGACATTCGTGAGAAATATTTTAGAAGTATTACTGTCAAAGTTCCATTACCGGTTATCAATGCTGAAATGATTTCGGAACTTGAACGCCTTACCAAAAAAAGTACAGGCAAATCGTTGTTGAAATTTGATGTATGGGACCCCGAAACAAAACTGGTAGTCAATCTGTTCTCCAGAAATACCCGTATTGAAATCACCAATGAATTACTTGCTTACTTTGATAAGCATGAAGATCTTGCTTTTAAAATTAATTAAGCTAATTTTGTGATCGCTTAACGGGATATTACAATTTACACATAAAATAAGATACTATGGCTTTAGAAATTAATGATGCAAATTTTGAAGAATTGGTTCTTCAATCGGATAAGCCAGTTCTGGTAGATTTTTGGGCTGAGTGGTGTGGCCCTTGTCGCATGGTGGGTCCTATAGTAAACGAACTTTCGGAAGATTATGCCGGCAGACTGGTAGTTGGAAAAGTGGATGTTGACAGCAATCCGGGTATTGCTTCCAAATATGGTATCCGCAACATACCCACTATCCTGTTTTTTAAAGATGGCGTAGTGGTTGAAAAACATGTGGGGGCTGCTCCAAAAACAACACTCTCCTCAAAAGTTGACAGTATTCTTTAAAAGATAATTTCAGACAGAAAAGGCATAGGAATCTTAGTTTCTTATGCCTTTTTAAATTTAGTTTACTTTAATCCTGAGGACCTTGAATAATCTGCTTGACATACAACAGTTTCAGCAATTCGATAACCTCGAACTGATTTCACGTGAAGTGGTCGAAGGTTTTATCACAGGACTGCACCGTAGCCCTTTTCATGGTTTCTCGGTTGAATTTGCTGAACACAGGCTTTACAATTCGGGTGAATCAACCAAACATCTTGATTGGAAGTTGTTTGCACGTACCGATCGTTTGTTTGTCAAGCAATATGAAGAGGAAACCAATCTTCGCTGTCAGATTGTAATCGACACTTCATCCTCCATGCTTTTCCCCTTTGAAAAAGGGAAACCATCAAAAGCCAATAAGCTGGCATTCTCGGTTTATTCAGCTGCTGCCATTATCTATCTACTTCGCAAACAGCGTGATGCAGTGGGCCTTTCACTTTTTTCAGACCAAATCGACTTCCACTCCGAAGCTCGTTTGTCTTCAGTTCACATCGACTTGCTATACAATAAGTTGGGAGCTTTGTTAAGACAGGAACAGGAACAAGTGTACAAAAAAACCAACATCGTCGAGGCTTTGCACATGATTGCCGAGAACATTCACAAACGTTCACTGGTCATTCTATTCAGCGACCTGATCGAACAGGAAAGTACCGACGATTTGTTTGAGGCCCTTCAACATCTGAAATACAACAAGCATGAAGTCTTGCTCTTCCATGTTACGGATCACAGACAGGAACGAGACTTTGATTTCAGGAACCAGCCCTATCGGTTTGTAGATCTTGAAACGGGTGAACATCTCAGATTTAATCCCAATGATCTGAAAAATAATTATGAGAAGGCCATGGCTGATTACTTTGAAGAAATGCGTGTCCGTTGTGGTCAGTACCAAATTGATCTTGCTGAAGCCGACATTAACGAGGACTTCAAACACGTGCTATACGCCTACTTACTAAAGAGAAAGCGTCTGTATTAGCTTTGTGCTAACTTTACGCTAAACATTAATCTCGTATCAATTATCTCATAAGTTTACGGTATACATGAAATATATTCAAATTTTTGTCTATATTGGATAAACATTGCAAGTCGATTTTTTAATTCTTGAATTGTAAGATCTATTTCCCGACAGGAAACATATCGCAGCTGATGGGAAAATGGTCGGAGTGGTTAAGGGTTGAAACCTCAAAGTTATAGCTTGTAAATTTGGGACTGTACAAAATGTAATCAATGCGGAATGAAGGCAACTTTCCATTGTATGTATTGGCGGTTCCTCTGCCTGACTGCTTAAATGAATCTTCAAGATCGCCTTTTACAGTATGATAGGTAAATGAAACTGGCGTATCATTGAAGTCACCACATACAATCACAGGATAGGGGCATCTGTTGATCGAATTACGAAGCGCAATGGCCTGTTCAGCCCGTTTGACCAAGGCATCTCTAAATTTCACACCCAACGCCATCACCGTTTTCTTGGTCTTCGGCTGAGTATCAAATTTAATGGAATCGATACTGTTAATCTCAGCTTCCCGTAGCCTGTACGATTGTAAATGGCAGTTGTAAACTCTGATGGTATCTTTGTTCATCAGTATGTCAGTGAAAATGATCATGTTACCCGAATTTTGAAACCTTATTTCATCCATTTTAACGATAGGAAAACGGGTCATGGTGAGCATTCCTCCTGCATTCCCATTGTGGGCAAGCTGCATGTGGCTCACTTGTGGAAGTTGGGTATTCGTGATATCGAAAATTTGTCGTTTGTTAAGATTAACTTCCTGTAAGCATATGATATCTGCATTGTCCTGAGCCAGAAACCGAAGGATGTGATCTGCATTTTCCTTGCTCGGGAATTCTGTAGTCCCCATAAAATACCGTACATTGTAGGTGGTAATCCTCACTCCCTTGGCTGAGGTTGTCTTGCCCGAAAATTGAAGATAATTGCCTATATGATTGTATCCTGCCAGAATCACCAAAAGCGATAGGAGTGCAAATTTAGGCTTGAAAAAGATCCAGAACAAGATGAAACCTACATTGACCATCAAGAGGTAGGGGTAAGCCATGCCAATTAATGCCGGAAGCCAGAACTTCAACGGATTGATATATACCGATATAGATGCAATAGCAAGTGCAACTACAGCAATGATATTTAGCAAAAGGATTGTATATTTAAATACATGTTTCAATTGATCGGCTGTTTATGTTCCCACGTCACTTTCATCTGGATGCAGTTATTACAAATATAGTAATTTATTGGTTAGTATGGGTTAATTTCTCAAAACTTGTAACAACTGACCCAATCATCCGGTCTTTACCATTGATATCTCTCTTTAGTGTGATATTTGTAAAGCCTTTGGAATGAAGCATTTCCACTGTTTCTCTCCCGAAGGCTTCATTGATTTCAAAATATAGCCGACCTTTGTTGTTAAGATGAACCAGTGCAAAATCAGCAATGCGCTCATAAAATACCAGTGGATTCTCATCTGGTACAAATAGGGCAAGCGTTGGTTCATAGTCCAGTACATTCCTCTGCATCAATTGTTTTTCGGTTTCTCTTACATAAGGTGGATTGCTCACTATAATGTCCAACGCAGGAAAATTGACTTGCGGTGTATTATTTAATATGTCGTATTCAAATACTGAAAGGGTCGCTGCATTCAATGTGGCATTTCTGAGGGCTGTTTCAATACAAATTGGTGAAATATCGCAGGCAAGTACATTTGCATGCTCTATATATTTCTGAAGTGAAATGGCAATACAACCTGTGCCGGTCCCCATATCGAGTATACTTGGCGCGGTAAGTATGTTTTCCTCAATGATCCATTGCACCAGTTCTTCTGTTTCTGGTCGTGGAATTAAGACCCCTTTTACCGTGTAAAATGGCAATCCATAAAACTCAGTTTGCCCCAGAATATACTGAATGGGTTCATGGTTTTTTAGTCGGGTTACAATGCTCTTTATCTCAACCCGTTCATCCTTATCAAGAAGTATTTCATCCTCTAATATCAAGATTTGGGCGCGCCAATAACCCTTTAACTTATAAAAGATCAACAAAATCAAGCTTTCAATTTCCTCCTTGGGAAAACTACCTGATAATTCTTTTCGGATGAATTCAATACTGGACTTCATTTATTGTTATTTTTGACAAAGTTAATAATTTCTATGATGAGTCTACCTGAAACTTTTATGCAACGATGCCTCGATCTGGCCCTTCTCGGAATGGGTGAAGTGGCTCCCAATCCAATGGTTGGCTGCCTGATTGTGCATAATGGAATTATCATCGGCGAAGGATATCATCAGAAATTTGGCCATCCCCATGCTGAGGTAAACGCCATCAGGTCGGTTCAGAATCCTGAATTGCTGGCTCAATCGACTTTGTATGTTTCTCTTGAACCCTGTTCGCATTTTGGAAAGACGCCTCCCTGTGCCGATTTGATCATTGAATGCGGCATTCCCCAGGTGGTAATTGGTACCATCGATCCCTTTGCGAAGGTAGCAGGTACTGGGATCGAACGGATGCGGAAGGCTGGAATTGAAGTGGAAGTGGGCCTGCTTGAAAATGAATGCCGACTACTGAACCGAAGATTTTTTACTTTTCATGGGAAGAAAAGACCTTATGTATTACTGAAATGGGCGCAGACCCTCGATGGATTTATTGATACCGACCGCACCGAAACCCAGCATCCGACCTGGATTACCAACGATCTATCCAAAAGATTGGTGCATAAGCAACGGTCGGAAGAATCGGCTATCCTGATTGGCACCAATACTGCTGAGTGCGATAATCCTGCTCTCACAGTGCGCGAATGGGAAGGAAATCAACCTGTTAGAATGGTCATTGACCGAATGCATCGACTGGATGCAGGTTTGCAAATATTTGATTCAATAGCTCCCACTTGGGTGTTTACGGAAAAAATGATACCCGATTCTGAGAACCTTCAATTCATTCAACTCGATTTTAATCAGAACATTCTGCCCCAGTTTCTGGATGCACTGTATGAGCGAAATATTCTTTCAGTAATCGTAGAAGGGGGTTGCATATTGCTCAACAGTTTTCTGGAAGCAGGTATATGGGATGAGGCTTTTGTCTATTCCGGCAACCAGTTTTTTGGCAAAGGAGTGAAGGCTCCTCCTATTTCAGGACATACAATTGCCTTCGAAAAATTGGATGACTGTAAGCTACATGTCATTCGGAATCGGTAAATGAAAATAGTTTACATTATATTGTCAACATAAAGACTAAATAATTTGTTTTTGAAGCAAATTATGATGATATTTCGTCGCACTAAATAATAAAGCACAATCGCATGGGAATTTTGTTCGATATATGGAGTTCTATGCCAAGTTTGGTGAATATACTGTATTTCCTTACGGTTATTTTTATTGCAATACTCATTATTCTGGAAAATCGTAATCCGGTGAAAACCATCAGCTGGATCCTGGTTTTGGTATTGCTGCCCTTCCTGGGAATTGTTATTTACCTGTTTTTTGGCCAGGAATATCGAAAGTCAAAGATGTATTCGCGCAAAGGTCTCAAGGATCTTGAAAAACTGAGAAAACTTACCTTGGTGCAACTCGACAATCTTCCAAAGAATAATTTTCAGATCAGTGAACGGCTTTATTCCAAGAAGCGGTTAATCAACCTGTTGCTTTCAAATTCAAATGCAATACTGACCAGTAACAATGAGGTGAAGGTTTTGCACAATGGCGATGAAACTTTCCCTGAGATTTTCAGAGCCATTGAACAAGCCAGGCACCACGTTCACCTTGAATATTACATCGTGGAAGATGACACCATCGGAAATTACCTGCGCGAACTCCTGATTCGCAAAGCTGGTGAAGGGGTGGAGGTTCGTTTTATTTATGATGATGTAGGAAGTTGGCAACTCAAACGAAAGTTCATCCGTTCCATGCAGGAGGCTGGGGTGAAGGTCGATTGTTTTATGCGGGTACGATTTCCTATGCTTACTTCAAAAGTTAATTATAGAAACCATCGCAAAATACTGGTGGTGGATGGCGAAACCGCTTTTGTAGGTGGATTGAATTTTGCCGATCGTTACCAGAAAGGTATTGACGGAATCGGTCCCTGGAGGGATACCCATCTGAAAGTGACAGGCGGCGGGGCTACAGCGCTTCAGATTATTTTTATGGCCGACTGGTATTTCGTAGCCAAGGAAATACTGAGAGGCGTTCAGTATTTCAGACCCTTTGAGGCGGGTAAGGGTAAACTGGTGCAGATGACAGCCAGTGGTCCTGATTCGGATTGGGAAAGCATCGGGCAGGCCTATTTTTCGTCCATTGCCAGCGCCACTGATTTTGTATACATCTCAACCCCTTACCTGATGCCGACTCCCGATATCATGACAGCTCTGAAAACTTCGGCCCTTGGGGGCATCGACGTCCGCATCATTGTTCCCGGCTTGTCGGATTCCATCTTCCCAAAATGGGGGACCAATTCATTTATTGAAGAGTTGCTTGAATCGGGGGTGAAAATATATTTCTACATGTCTGGGTTCATCCATAGCAAAGTGATTGTGGTGGATGGCATATTCTCTTCGGTCGGCACTGCAAATCTTGATTTCCGCAGCCTGGAAACCAATTTTGAGGTCAATGCCATGATTTATGATGAGGAGATTGCCCATGTCCTGGCTACCCAATTTCTTGAAGATCAGCTAAAAAGCGAGGCTGTGGTTTTGAAGCAATGGAGGAAACGACCACGCATCAATAAAATTAAAGAATCCTTTGCCCGTATTCTAAGCCCCATGCTCTAATCCCATAGGTTTTTGTAGAATTGAATTGAAATTCAACCACTTGCACAAATACCTATTAGTGGATTACTGATAATCTAAAAACACTTTGTTTTAATATCCGACAACTAATTTGACTTCCAGTAACATAAGATATATTTATACCTTCTGTCTTAGTTTTATAGTTGAAATCAAACCAAATAGTTTCATATTCATTCCTGTAATTATTTCACCTGCATTACTTTAGGGTCTGCTTAAAAACTCATACAGTCAATTTGACCGTAGGGGAATCCCGAGCACTCGGTATCAATATTAAAGAAATATTCAGCCACGAGTACTCGTGGGAGTCTATTTTTGCACCATCCTAACTACGTTTCAAATTAAGCAACCGACCGCTGTATTTCTACCTCTGTTTCCATGGAATGGGTTGCTGTTTGGGCGCCATCATCTGATACCTTTCTGATACCTTTCTGATACCTTTCTGTAACTTTAGGTTACAGAAAAGTATCAGAAAGGTATCAGAAAGGTATCAGAAAATAGCATGTTATCCCTAACATCATTGCATGGGTGCACCCCTGTTATTTATTTTGATCTCAGGTTCCAAATCCATGGGGGACTTACTACCCAGGGTCAAACCCCTTCCAAGGTGTAGGCATTTTTGTCACTGTCTTTTTTTTCTTGCACTTATTGCAATGGATATTCCTATAAATAGCTATTATTCAGACCAATAAAAGTTTTTCTACAGACCCTACTTTATACTGTTCATTGACGACTACCGCTATAAAAAAAAGTCCTTTCTACAAATTGAACCCCTTCAACAGAATAGTACCCATTTTTTGAACTACCCTGAAAGGTTTTAGTATACAATCTGCCACAAGCATCTGACACGAATAAGACAATGATAGAAATTCTGAAGAAGGAAATACCGCGATCAGCCCATTTTCAATAAACCTGGGAATTGACTTTTTTAGCTATCCTGAAGATCGTTGAAATTGGGAAAAGGTTCAATAAGCCAAAGTGAGCATTGGTCAAAGGCTTATAGAATAGGTATTTATGGCGAGGATACACTTCATTATAGCAAACGTAAAAGTATGAAAACTTTCATACTTCTATTTGATTACAATAGCCCGATTTTAAAAAAGGCTTGAATTTAAACTGTTAACGATGAAATGAAAAATAATTGAAATACAGATGAGATAGAACCTCAAAGTTTGGAAAGTTAAATGACAAACCTGCTTTCTGTTCTGATTACCTGGTCTTTTTTTTCGAAGAAACTTTTCCTGAATATTGTTTTGATAAACATGTTATTCAATCATAATAAAAAATTGAAAGAAAGTTAGAACGGCAATTTACCAAGATCTACATTTCCTCCGCTCAGGATAATTCCTATTTTTTTACCTTTTACATCCAGTTTGCCTTCAAGAATGGCAGCAAGAGGGACTGCAGAGGAGGGTTCGATGATGATTTTCATGCGCTCCCAAATCATGCGCATGGCTTCTACAATTTTTTCTTCTGAAACAGTTACAATCTGATCTACATTGTTCATGATAATGGGAAATGTAAGGCTGCCAAGGGAGGTCAGCAAGCCATCGGCCATGGTATGGGGTGCAACAGAGGGGAGCAAAGTTTTGGATTGAAATGAACGGAATGCATCATCAGCTCCGGCAGGCTCTGCTGCAATCACCTGAACACCAGGCAATAGGGCTTTGGCTGAAAGGGCAGTTCCGCTGAGCAGACCACCACCGCCAACAGGGGCCATCACGATGTCGAGGGGACCGATTTCTTCGATCAGTTCTTTGGCAGCGGTGCCTTGTCCGCAAATTACATTGAAACAGTTGTAGGGATGTATTTCTGTGGCACCAGTTTGAGCAGCTACTGTTTTTAAAGTCGACTCGCGGGCGGCAAGGGTGGGTTCGCAAAAGGTAATCAGGGCCCCATATCCGGCAACCGCTTTCTTTTTAATTTCAGGAGCATTGTTTGGCATTACAATATATGCAGGTATTCCCCGCATCCTTGCTGCAAGGGCCAGAGCGGCTGCATGATTGCCTGATGAATGGGTACAAACGCCAAGGCTGGCTTCTTCATCAGTTAAAGCAAAGACCGAATTACAGGCTCCCCGAAACTTGAAGGCGCCTACTTTTTGTAAATTCTCGCACTTGAAATACAACTCCGCACCCACAATTTCGTTGATACTTTTGGAGGTCAAGACCGGTGTGTGGTGAATGAATGGACGAATGCGATCGTGTGCTAATATTATATCTGAAAAAGTAGGCAATTGAGTCATGGAATCTTTGATTTAAAATTGACTCTAAGTAACAAACAAATTGTCAATCCTCAAAGTAATGCTTTGGATTTAATATATTTGTAGAACAATTAATTCAATTTATGATGGCTGAAATTAAAAATGAAATACAATATCAGAAATCTATTGATCGGATTGAGGAGCTGCTTCAAGTAGTTGGCAATGATACTCCGACCGACGATCAGAATTATATTGAACTTGACCTTTTGTCAGATTTGGCAGCAGATTATGAAGAAAAATATTATCCGGTTGCAAAGCCTAAGCCTTAGGTAATTTCTCTCTTTCGCAGGATTAAAATGAGTAAAAACGCAGAAAGTATTGGCTGAATTACGGATCACATGACATTGTTGTGGGGAAAGCAAAGTCAATGGTAATTTTTTAAAAATCTTACTTTTTTAATTCAACATCTTAGTAACCAGGCAATGATCCCCAGAGCCCAATCTTATCTATCTTCTATTGGTCTGATAAACCTTTAGGAAAGTTTTTAATTCCTGTAATGTATTTTTTCCCGATTAATCGGGACGGTTTTTCTCTGGAATTACCGGTTGTCTTAAATGAGTGATGAAAACAAAATGGGTGTATAAATTATTGAATTCTATTTTCATAAGATAGATAAGATTAAGGTTTCGGGCGGTGAGCTAAGTTACTAAGATTGAATTAAAAAATGTAAGATTCTTTCAAAAAAAACATAACTGAATGTTGGTTTTGATCCCGAGTACTCGGGAGCCCACAACTTTATCATATGATCCTGAATTACTTGGGGTCAGTCCAAGCCGTGTAAGTGAATACCTGAATGGGAAAAGTGATCCTACCTTAAAAGTGGACAAGCTCTTGCATCAGAAACTTGATATTGATCCTGATATAATTCTAGTGTCGTGTCAATGATGATTTGTCGCAAAGTCAATATTGGTTGTCAAGAGCCATGACGCTCTGATGGTTAATTGCTTTTAATTGGAAGATTTTCCAAAGTCATCTTTCTATAAATTCAGGCTAAGATTGTATGTCAATACGACATATTAGCATTGGCACGACACTAGCTTAATGATATTTATTAATTATTTTATAAATTATAGTAAATAATAGAATCGTCATAATGATTATAATTAAAACTCCAGTTGCACCAATAACACCACCTTGATGAGTTCCTTTGGGAATATCAATTATTTTACCTGATAAAAACAGAGCAATCAAATATCCTGCAAACAATGCTGGAAACATTCTTAAATAAAATGCTTTTTTATCTTTCATGGTAATGTTTTATTCTGGTTAACTATATTGTCGTTTAACTTGAGTCTTTCAAAGTCCGGCAACCAATTCTTTCAGTATCAGTGTCATATTGGGTTCTGCCTTCATGGCTACTTCCTGAACTTCTTCATGAGAGATTTCAACAATCTGGCCGGGAACACCACTGTCGGTGACAATTGAAATTCCAAAAACAGTCATGTCCATATGCCGTGCAACAATCACTTCGGGAACGGTTGACATTCCAACAATATCGGCGCCCAAATGTCTGAACATCAGATATTCGGCAGGAGTTTCAAATGTTGGGCCTGACACCCCCACATAAACACCTTCCTTTATACTGATCCCCTTCTTGAGAGCAATCGCTTTGGCTTTGTTGCGAAGATGTTGATCGTATGATTTGCTCATATCAGGGAATCGAGGACCCAGTTCGTCCAGGTTTTTGCCCCTCAAAGGATGCTCGGGAAACATATTGATATGGTCAGTAATGATAATTATATCACCAACTTTGTACTCAGGATTCAAACCTCCCGAGGCATTGGAAACAAACAGGGTATTGATGCCCATCTGCTTCATAACACGCACTGGGAAAGTCACTTCTTTCATCGAATAACCTTCATAATAATGAAAGCGGCCCTGCATGGCCAACACCCTTTTCCCACCAAGTTGTCCGATAATCAGCTGACCGGTATGTCCTTCAACGGTGGAAATAGGGAAATCAGGAATTTCACTGTAAGGAATGGTCAGTTCTATTTCGATTTCTTTCACTAATCCACCAAGACCAGAACCCAGAATGATAGCGGCATCAATTGGCTTTTTTACTCTTTCGTTTATGAAGGTCGCGGTTGCTTTTATTTTCTCTAACATAGGTTACAATTTTTTCATCGAAGTTTTTTCCTTCACTATGAAGGAACTTAATTTTTACCGGTACATAAAATAATATAGCTTTCATCGAGGGTGATAAATCCATGTCTTTCAGCCGCATGGAGTCTTTCTCGGTAGTGATGATGATTTTATTTTCAGCTTCAATCCCCTTAAATTTTTGCTCTATTTGCTGAATATTGGAAGCGTTAAAATGATGGTGATCGGGGAATTTCATAGAAGTAATATTTTCCGAAAAGTTGCTCAGGTATTTTAGCAAATGTTCTGGATTGGCAATTCCGGTGACCAGTAATACGCTGAACATATCAGAGGCTATTTTGGGAGTAGCAATCGCCTGCTCAGGAAATACCGGAGTGAGGGGCTGATAGATCATCGTTGTAAAGAACAGATTCTGATAAGGGCGCAGGTTGACATCTTTCATAAGAATGCGGCGGGTGATGGGTGAAATTTCCTGCGGGCATTTAGTGTATATAATCACATTGGCACGGCGCATCTGCCATTTCGATTCGCGTAATCGTCCCCCTGGCATCAGTGAATCTTTGTCGATGGGGCGGTTGAAGTCAATCAGCAAAATATTAATACCCGCGCTTACACTTCGATGTTGAAAGCCATCGTCCAGGATGATAATGTCAGGCAGATGACTGGCCTCCTGCTTTTGGATTATTTCAATGGCATGTACCCTTTTTTCATCTACAATAACTTGAATATCTTTGAATTTTGACTTGATCTGAAGCGGTTCGTCACCTACATTGATGGCCAACGAATCAACCTTAACTTCCTGATAACCTTTTGTTTTACGTTTGTAACCCCGGCTGATGGTGGTGACGATGAACTGCTTACTTAAAAGATCAACCATGTATTCGGTGTGAGGCGTTTTACCGGTTCCACCCACGGTAATGTTTCCGATTGAAATAACCGGTATTTCGAATTCAGTTGATTTAAATATTTTATAGTCGTACAGAAAATTCCGTATCGAAACGATCAGGCCGTAAATGGCTGAGAAAGGGTATAAAAGCAGCTTGAGCATCTTTTGTTTTTCAGAATATAATTTGATACAAAAGTAGGTAAAATTGAGCAGATGAGCGAATAATAAATGTACTTCCTGCTAAACTAAATTGAATGAGTTTTTCAAATAAGCATTCACCAGTAGAACACTTTTTTTTGTATTTGACAGGCTGTATCTCTTTTTAAGAATTTCGTCGGGACGTGCTTTTTTAATTTCATTAAGCAAATTTATGTAATAGTTATAAACCAGGTAAACGCCCAGTCTGACAGGTTTTTTCAACTTTCGGATGCCTACCATTGATTCCAGAAAATCTTTTTCAATTTCATCTTCCAGTTGCTTTTTTGTCTCGGACGTAAAATTAGAGAAGTCGATGTTCTTAAAGTACACACGGCCTTTTTCTTTAAAATCGTCACTGGCATCACGTAAAAAATTCACCTTTTGGAGGGCCATACCTAATTTGCGTATCGGCGCTTTTAGTTCTTCATATTTTTCAGGTTCGTCGTAATAAAATACACGAAGGCACATTAGTCCAACCACTTCGGCAGAACCATAGATGTAAGTTTTCAGTAATTCGGGTGAATAAATGGTATGGGTTAGGTCCAATTCCATGCTGAGAAGAAAAGCTTCCACCAATTCCAAGTCGATCTTGTATTTGTGGACGGCCATTTGAAAGCTGTCGATAATGGGGTTGATGCTGAATTTGCGTTCGATGGCTTTGTAAGTTTCCTGCCTGAATTCTTCGAAAATAGTAGGTTGATCCTGATCAAAAAAAGTATCCACAATTTCATCGGCATATCGAAGAAAACCATACAGGCAGTAGATTCCTTCACTGTATTTACGATTCATCACACGCAACCCAAGGGAGAAGGTTGTGCTGTAATTGTGAGTCGTAATTTTACTGCAATCAAGGTTATTTTTGTGATATAGTTCCATAGTCTTTTTGAATTCTTTCTGTTACCAATCGCGAACTGATGACTGTCATCGGCAATCCGGTTCCCGGCACAGTTGATGCGCCAACATAGTATAAATTTTTGAATATCTCATCCTTATTTTTTGGTCTGAATCCACCCACCTGATTCAGATCATGCGCAAGTCCCAGACCACTACCCTTATACAAGTTAAACATTTTTTGCCAATGTTCAGGGTTTAAAACAACTCGGGTTTCAGTATGTTTATGAAAATCGAAGCCGGTGCGTTCGCTCAGGTTCTTAATAATACCATCGGCAATCAGCTGATCATCACTCCAATCAGGTTTGTATCTCAAATCAGGTACAGGACATAAAATAAATACACTTTCTTTCCCCGGTGGGGCATACTCCGGGTTGTGCATCGACTGTATATTGACGTAATAGTAAGGCTTGTCAAGCTTTATTTTGTTCTTGAATATTTTCTCTGCGTATTCCCTGAAATTTCTTCCCAGGAAATAGTTATGGTGATACATATCAGGCACTTTGGTGTCTAGACCCAGATAAATGGATAGCGGAGCCAAGGTCCACTTTTTAGCATCTAATTTCTTCTCTGAAAATGCAGGTCGTTTCAGAATAGCGCCACGAAACCATGCTGCGTCGGCATTGACGACAAACTGATCGGCTGTCCATTCCTTTCCAGGGCTGTCGAAAAACGAATCAATCTTTCCATTTTTGCTTGAAAAACTGGTGATCTCTGTATTGTAGTGAATTTTAACACCCCGTTTTTCCAGCTCCTTAAGGATTCCTTCCACGATTTTGTACATTCCGCCTTTTACATTGTAGTACCCATCGTGAACCAACTCGGTATAGTTCAGTAAAGTATATACCGCCGGAGTATCGAAAGGAGTCGCGCCAAGGAAAAACCCTACCAGTGAAAAAATTACTTTTACTTCAAATGATTCGAAATTGCGTTCCATTTCGCTCCACATCGAATGGAACATTTTTGGTGCATGTTTTATGGGGACAGTCGACAGTTTTAGTAGATATTGAGTCAGTGAATCAAAATTTCGTCGAATTACAATGTTTTCGGTATCATGAAAGATCTGTCCGGCGGCTTTGAGAAACTTCTGTATCTTTCTTTCAAAATCAGGTTCTATAGCTTGGAATTCAATAGCCAGCTTTCTCAAATCTTTGTATATCAGGTAGCTTCGTTGGTCGCCTTCAAAATGAACAGAATAGAGGGGATCCAATTCAACAAATTCAAATGGCATCTCCATGTGGCAATCTTTGATTAATTCCTGAAACTCGTAACTCATGCTGAAAAAGGTAGGACCCAGGTCGAATTTAAAGCCGTCTTTCTCAAGAAGGTTCAACCTGCCACCTGCCTGATGGTATTTCTCTACCATCCCGACCTCATAGCCTCTGCTTGAGAGTCTCAATGCAGTGGTTAATCCGCCTAAACCTGTTCCAATTATTAATACCTTTGCTGGCATCTGTTTAAATTATTTATTCTATACTTAAACAAAGATTGCATAGAATGTTTTTGTAAATTACACCAATATTTTTGGAACCCTGATAGATTTGTGTAAATTTAGTGAATTATGGTAGAGGCAATTATTATTGGATCAGGAATCGGCGGACTTGCAACGGCTATCAGGATTGCCCGTCAAGGAATTAGCGTTCAAATATACGAGGCGTCCGAAAAGGCAGGCGGTAAGATTGCCGAACGGAATGTGAACGGTTTCAGGTTTGATACGGGTCCTTCGCTGCTTACTTTGCCTGAACTTGTGCTGGAATTGTTGGATGATGACCTGAAATTTGAAGTTACAAAGCTTGAAATAATTACCAACTATTTTTATGAAGATGGAACTCGCCTCACAGATTACAGCGATGTTCAAAAGTTGTCTTTGGAAATAAAAGAGAAGTTACAGGTTCCCGAAACCAAGGTGACTAACTACCTTAAAAAGGCTGCCACCATTTATAAATTGACTTCTGATCTTTTTATCTTCGGATCATTTCACAGGTTCAAAAATCTGATGAGATTCAAATCACTGAAAATCATGTTGAATTTTAGGAAGCTTCATGCATTTAGCAGCCTGCACAAATTCAATGAACGTCAACTGGGGGATAAGAAATTGGTTCAACTATTCGACCGGTATGCCACCTACAACGGCAGTAATCCATATAGAACGCCTGCTACATTGAGTGTTATTTCACATTTGGAGCACAATCTGGGAGCATTTGTACCAGAAGAAGGTATGTTCAAGATAATTGAATCGCTGATGCAGCAAGCTATCCGGCTGGGGGTGAAATTTCATTTTGGACAACCTGTCAGCAAAGTGGAAATAAAAGAGGGCAGGGTACAGGGTATTTGGGTTGATGAAGTATTTATTCCTGCCCAAATTGTGGTCAGCGACGTGGATATTGTTCGTTTTTATTCATCTCTTTTACCTGATTCTAAACGACTTGCTAAAATTATGAATGAGGAACGATCATCCTCTGCCCTGATTTTCTATTGGGGTATGAATTGTACTTTTCCTGAGTTGGACATTCATAACATATTTTTCAGTGCTAATTATCAACAAGAATTTGAACATATATTCATAAAAAAGGAGGTGTTTGACGATCCGACTGTATACATTTATATCAGCAGCAAATATCACAAGGAGGATGCTCCCGAAGGTTTCGAAAACTGGTTTGTAATGATTAATGCTCCAGCAGATGTGGGACAAAACTGGGAGGAAATTGTGGACCATGCTCGCTTTAGGATACTGGAAAAGTTGGAGCGAATATTGAGTAAGGAATTACTGTATTGTATTGTAAATGAAGAAGTCCTGTCGCCTCCTAAAATTGCAAGGCAAACCGGATCGGTGAACGGTTCTATCTATGGGAGCAGTTCCAACAGCCGGTATGCCTCATTTAACCGACATGCCAACTTCAGAAGTGATATTGAGGGATTATATTTTGTTGGGGGAAGTGTACATCCAGGAGGTGGAATTCCTTTGTGCTTGTCGTCTGCAAGTATTGTAGATGGTTTGGTGAAAGAACAAATGGTTAAGATTAAACGGTTGAAAAATAAACATATAGAGACATAGGAAAAAAAGAAAATTTAAACTAAGTATACTATATATCTATGTGTTTAATAAAAAGATATAGATGAAAAACAGGGTATTGAGTATTTTGATTGTTGTTTGGTATATTGGAGGGATAGCAGGATTCCTTATTCCTCAGTTGAAGCAACTTTTCCAGCAACTTACGCCTGTGGGAATGGTCATTGCAGCCATTCTGCTGATGTATTTTCATGAACCAAGGAACTTGAAGAGCTGGCTTGTCTTTGCCAGTATACCAATAATTTGTTTTGTGGTTGAACTGATTGGTGTCAACACACAATTACTGTTTGGAAACTATCAGTATGGACCAGCGCTGGGATTCAAACTTTGGAATACCCCGATTGTCATTGGCCTCAATTGGCTCGTGCTTATTTATTGTATTTCAACATTAACTGCAAAGATACGCGACCGATGGTATTTCCCCCTTGCAGGTGCTTCTGCAATGGTAGCGTTCGACTGGCTGATGGAACCGGTGGCCAAAGCCACAGGAATGTGGAGTTGGGTAGAAGGAAATATTCCATTAAAAAACTACATGGACTGGTTTTTGATTTCAGGATTTCTATTTTTGATAATTCGAATCCTGAAAGTTGAATTTCACAATCGCATTGCCGGGTTAATTCTGGCGATGCAAGTTGTATTTTTTATGGCCTTGAACATTTTAAACCGAATCATATGAGTCTGTTTCAATATTTAAAGTTTAAGACCGAATGCTATGATTAAAGCCAATTACAATTCGGTTTCCCTATGGTTTTTCAGTTCTTATTTCAGGGTATTGCAAAAAATATTCTTTCGCAAAATAAGTGTAATTACCAAAGATGTATTTACAGAAGATCAGTCTGTATTATTGCTCCAAAACCATTTTAGTCTGTACGACGGATATTGGTCGATGTACTTGTGCCATAAAGTCTTCAAGCGTCGGTTTAATGTGATGATGCTGGAGGAGCAAATGTCAAAGCGGATGTTTTTGGCCCGATGTGGTGTATTTTCAGTTCGCAAAAACAGCCGTGATCTGCTGGAATCGCTCAACTATGCTGCTGAATTGCTTCAAAATCCACACAATGTGGTTACCATTTATCCTTCAGGTGAAATCCTATCTCAACATTTACAGCATTTTACTTTTCAAAGAGGGTTTGCCAGACTAGCAGATGATAAGAATAATTGCGCTATTGCATTGGCAGTGGTTTTGGTGGATTATTTCAGCTTGGTGCGTCCTGAAATACGAATATATCTCCAGAATTATTCAGGAGAAAGAACAGCCGTAGCTATCGAAAATGCCTATCATTTGTTTTATCAGTCATGTATTTCTAAACAAACCGAATAATGGAAATCCTTGCCGCCATCCTACTGATATTTTTATGTTTGCGGGTATTCATTTCGCTGGTGAATCTCTTGTCAGGGCTACATCTTCCAAATAAAAAACCTACAGATTATCCTAAAGTTTCTCTTCTAATCCCAGCCAGAAACGAGGAAGTTGCTTTGGGTCGTTTGCTGACCGGACTTCAACAATTGGATTACCCAGACTATGAAGTGATTGTATGCGACGATCATTCATCTGACAATACTGAGGAGATACTGAATTGGTTTTCAGGTGATGACAACCGTTTCAATTGGTTTTTGGGAGAAAGATTGCCTGAAGATTGGCTGGGCAAAAACTTTGCCTGTCATCAGTTGGCAGAAAAGGCAACCGGGAAGTACCTCATTTTTCTTGATGCTGACGTTGATTTGAGACAGGATGCCCTTACCAAAGCCGTATCGTACTTTCAAGAGAATAAATTGTCGCTTCTATCAGTTTTCCCGCAGCAAAAGATGCTGACCTTTCAGGAGCAAATGATTGTTCCTGTGATGAACTGGATTTTACTTAGTTTGCTTCCTATGACTCTTGTGAGTCAATCAAATTTTCCCTCCCTGTCAGCTGCCAACGGACAGTTTATGATGTTTGAAAGAGTTAGTTACCTGAAGTACCAATGGCATTCGAAAGTGAGGAATCAGAATGTGGAAGACATTCGTCTGGCTCGAATGGTTAAATCCAACGGATTAAAAATGGCAGTTTTGTTGGGGAATAATGATATTTATTGTCGCATGTACCGACATTGGAATGAGGCTGTTATAGGCTTTTCACGCAACATTCATGAGTATTTCGGAGGCAAACGAATTGTTATGATTGGCTTCTGGCTCATTGTCATTCTGGGACCTTTTATTGTATGGACCGTTCTGGGGAAAGAGTATTTTTGGTTGTTCCTGGCCTTGGTGGGTGTCAATCGGATATTTGTGGCAGTTGCAAGTCGCCAGAATATTTTGTCGTCAGTTGTGCATCATCCGCTTCAGATGATTAATTTTACGGCCATCGTTTTTTACAATATTTATAGGAGAATAAAGAAAGAGACTTCATGGAAGGGACGAAAAATAAAGTTGTAGGCTTAATGGTTCTGTTCATCTTCCCTGTTCTGTTGGCAACTGCCCAGAAAAAGGATCTTGCTTATTATCAATGTGCTTTCTTTGAAAGTTACCGTGCAGGTAATATGGCTCCCTGGCCGGGATTGATTGCCGAAATGGAGAAAGTCAATTCCACTGATCTTTTATGGCAGACAGAAATGGTGAAGGCCATGTATGGTTTGGTCGGATATCAGCTGGGGGCAAAAAACAAGGATGTGGCAAAGATCTATGTAGACAAGGCAGGTGTTTATCTTGACAAACTTTTGGATGATCATCCTGAGAATGCACAGTTACATAGTTTGGCTGGCGCTTTTTGCGGATTCAAAATTGGCCTTACCTTTTACAAAGCGCCGTTTATGGGTCCCAAAAGCCTCTATCACATCCAAAAGGCCATTGAACTTGATCCCTTTGAACCAATGGGTTACATTGAAAGGGGTAACTCACTTTTGTATCGATCTGCTGCATTGGGGGGAGATAAAAATGAAGCGCTCAGATTATACCGAAAGGCACTTAAATTGATGGAAGCAAGCAACAATCAAAAATGCAACTGGCAGCAAATGCTGTTACGGGCATTTATTCTGAAAGCTTTATTTGAAACCAGTCAGACTGCCGAAGCCAATGCTTTCATGTTGGGAATGCAAAATGACTACGGTTCAATGATTTGGATCAAATCCTTTGTGGGCGCTGGTTTGATGAATGGGAAATAAGACAGTTAGTGCTGAATTGACTTACTCCCTTGAAATAATGAATATCATACCATTATTGCTGTTTTGATGATACCCGGCAACTTCTGCTCAGATTGCTTAGATTGCTTAGATTGCTTAGATTGCTGAATGCACTTTTAGTATTCAATTCAGTTCAATTCCTTGTTTTTATTTTGCATTCAATCATCTCTAAGCTTAGAAAAAGAGAAAAAGAAGAAACGGCAATCTCAGCAATCTCAGCAATCTCGATGTAGCCCTTTTTTAATTATCGAGAGTACTTCCCGAGGGATCGGGATAGGCAAGGATTAGTGTACTCCTTTTCTCCTCTCCCAATTGCCCCAGTTCTTTCCTGATCCCGTCTTCGATCATTTGAGCCAATACTGTGGTATCCATTCCTTTGGGTTCGATGGGATCGAGCACTGTGTAAATCAGGTGAACGCCAAATGTCATTGGGAAATTCCTGTTTTTCATCAATTGATAGTGTCCGTCAATTGCAAAGGGAACAATGATGGCAGAGGGTGCAGTTCTGATTAATGAAGCAATACCGGCAGGCTGGAATGTATTCACAAGACCTGTTTTTGTTCTGGTTCCTTCAGCAAAAATGCAGGCAGCATAGTTGTTTTTCTCGATGTGCTTACCAAGCATCAAAATATCCTTAACCGATTGCGACTTATTTTTTCTGTCAATCAATACCGATCCCCCGTGACGTAGGTTGTAAGAGATGCTTGGAATTCCCTGCCCGAGTTCTATTTTAGAGATAAATTTGGGATGATGTTTTCTGAACCCTATAATCACGGCAGGAATGTCTAAGGTGCTTTGATGGTTGGCTACAATGATAAGCGGACGGTTTGGCGGAATCTTTTCAAGACCCTTGTAGGTAATTCTGGTACCCAAAATCCACAGGCTGTATAGAAGGCCGTAATTCATGATATCCACTGCAACTTTTCGAACCGGATAGCCCCATATATAGCGGGTTACCATCTGGATAGGATGAAAAATAAGCAGCAACATCCCGAAAACAAACATATAAACAGGAGTCAGGACATAAGAGAGGATAGTCTTCATTTTGATTGTACTTTAGAAGGCGGAAAAATAAACAAAATAAATCTAGCATTGATAAAGAAATTCAACCAGATAAAATGCTAAATTTAGCGTCAACCTAAATTTTAAATTTATGAAACGAATTGTAATTTTACTGATGATTGTTTTTAGTGTGAGTGTTCTGTATTCACAGAATTCAGCTAACGAAATGTTATCCATCTCCCAGATCAAAAAAGATGTAAAAACCAAGCGGGTAGGCAGCTATGATAAAACTGGCGGCAACGGCGATTGCCTGAGTGGAATAAAAGATGGAGAGAAGATTACCCTCATGGATGTTAAAGGCGCTGGTATCATTGACCACATTTGGATTACCATTGCCCCCGAAGCTGCCAAAGCAAACCGTAACGATATCATTATCCGTATGTTTTGGGACGGGAATACGTTTCCTTCAGTTGAATCTCCCATCGGTCCTTTCTTCGGTAACGGCTGGAATGAAACCTATAACTTTATCAGCACTCCTCTGACTGTTTCACCTGGTTGGGGCAAATCGTATGTTTGTTATTTTGCCATGCCTTTTGCAAAGGGTGCCAGAATCGAGATTGAAAATCAGACAGGTGTCAAAATCGAATCCTTTTATTTCAATATTGACTACACAGAGATGCCTGCATTGCCTGAAAATTCAGGAAGATTTCATGCATGGTTTAATCATGAGGTGACAAAAGCGCTGCCTGGGGGTGAAAATGAATGGGGAAGTTTGGGTGAAACAGGTAATAACCCAACAGGGAAAGACAATTATGTATTTGCCGATATCAAAGGAAAAGGACAATTTGTTGGGGTGAATTATTACGTTAATAGTCCAACACCTATGTGGTATGGCGAAGGAGATGAAATGGTTTTTATTGATGGCGCTAAAACTCCAACCTTAAACGGTACAGGTACCGAGGATTTTTTCAATACTTCATGGTGTCCCAAAGAACTGTTTCAGCATCCGTATTTTGGCTATGCTCGGGTAAATGGTGAAACTGGATGGCTGGGCCATACACATATTTACCGATTCTTTATTGCCGATCCTGTATACTTTGACACTGCCTGCCGGTTTACCATCGAACATGGGCACAACAACAACCTGACACTCGATTTGGCTTCTGTAGCCTATTGGTATCAGGATAAGGCGATGGAACTTCCCAAAATGCTTTCAAAAGCTGAACGTATGTACAAACCCATCATCGGGGCTGTTGAAATCCACAAATGGCGCAATGCATGGCGCATCGACAATGGTAGCAAAAACCAGTTGTGGGGAAATGAAAAAGAGGAAAGTAAATAATTAGAATGTCTATTGATCAGGGTTTCAGTCTAACTAAAACCCTGACTTTTATACCATCCAAAGTTATTTATTTGATCCTCGTTTAAATACTATTGTTGATTTAGCAATATCATTCAAAAACTGATCCTGAGTACATGTGAACATTCAACTCCCACTATTGACTCTATGTAATAAGTACTCTATCTGTACTGTATAAGTACTAAAATGATGATTTTAGTACTTATACAGTACAGATAGAGTACTTATTACATAGAGTCAATAGTGGGAGTTGAATGATCCGGAGTACTCGGGATTGGGCTTATTTGGAAAAATAAATTTGTGGGATAAAACTGATCCCGGGTACTCGGGATCAGTTTTTGAATGTTCTTACTCGGTATGATATAGAATTAATAATATGACCTCTTTACTTAAATAAATAGAACGCATATTTACAGGGACATAGTGCATTCCAGGGCTTTCATGTCAGCATTCTATTGTAGTATATTCTTGCTATTCCGAAATTCAAGCATTCATCAGATTGCACTCTCCCGAAGTTTTTGTTTCTTTGTCAATAATTATTTACATACTTTAAAACTTCGTTCCGATGACCAACAATGATATCCTGAAGAAACTACGTGTGGCAATGAAACTACGTGACGAAGACATTATTCAGATCTTGAAGCTGGCTGAGTTTGAGGTGACCAAAAGTGAAGTCAATGCTTTGTTCCGTAGTGATGACCATCCCAATTACAAGGAGTGCGGTGACCAGTTACTTCGGTATTTCCTGAACGGTCTGATCATTTACATGCGTGGACCCGAAGGGCAGGAGCGTAAGCCTGTTATGCAGTTGGAACCATTGAAGAGAGATAGGCCAAAGTTGATTGTTACAAAGTCGATCAAGCCAAAAGGGGAAGAATAAATAGCTTTAAAACTTTCAGGACACTTTGTTTAAATTTATGTCAGTTTTAAGTAATTGTTCATAAATAAGAATATCTTTGTAAGCATAAATCCATAAAGAACCTGAACCAATGGCCTCTATTAAATTTAAATTCCTAAAATCAACTGATTATTTGATCGTTCTATTGATTTCCATCCTTGGATTTTCCTCAGCGTGCAAGAAAGTTGCGGCAGAATACGGTACTCCTCATGCTGATTATATTGTCATTGGGAAAATTGAATCGGTTGTAAGCAATGACCCGATTCCGGATATCATTGTTGAAATGCGAAATGTAATAATTACTGAAGGTGGGCAATCCTTTAACAGTTTGACAGGTACTGGCTTTAGCAATTCTATAGGGAACTATTTTGTGAACGATATGGGATTGGGGGTCATTCCGAAGGATCGGACTTACCAAATCAAATTTATAGATACTGATGGCGCACTGAACGGTGAATATGAAACTCTTGATACTACTGTTGTTTTTAAAGACCCGGTATTCACCAATGGAGATGGCCATTGGTACAAAGGCATCGCTGAAAAAGAACTGAATATTAAACTGAAGCCTAAGAAATGAGCGTCAGTCAGATTCCTTTTCGAAAGCGGATTGCCCTCCATCTGTTCTCGAAATACAAGCGGAACGAAAGTAAAATCCACAAGCTCAATTATATCTTTTGGGAATGTACGTTAAGGTGCAACCTGAATTGTCAGCATTGCGGGAGTGACTGTTCCAAAGATGCAGCCGTAAAAGATATGCCCTTGGCTGATTTCCTGAATGCACTTGATCAGTTAAAAGGGATGGTCGATCCAAACAAAACCATGATTGTGCTAACAGGCGGCGAAGTTCTGTTGCGGCACGACCTCGAAGAGGTAGGCACAAACCTTTATGAAAGAGGGTTTCCATGGGGTATTGTTACCAATGGCATGTTATTAAATCAAAAGAAATTACGAGCACTGGTTGATAGCGGATTAAGGGCCGTTACAATAAGCCTTGACGGTTTGGAAAAATCACATAACTGGCTCAGAGGCAACAAGAAGAGCTACCAACGTGCCGTTGAAGCGATTCAATTGTTACCTGCAATCCCAGATTTAAAATATGATATAGTGACCTGTGCAAACCGGATGAATATTGGAGAACTCAACCAGCTTCGCGATTTACTGATCAGTTACAAAGTTTCCAACTGGAGGATATTTACGATCTTTCCTATTGGAAGGGCTGTTAATAACGAAATGCTTCAGTTGACACCCAACGAATTCAAAGGCTTGTTCGATTTTATAAAACAAACCCGCCTGGAAGGCAAGATTAAATTAAATTACGGCTGTGAAGGTTTTTTAGGAAGTTATGAGGGAGACGTGAGGGACAACTTTTTCTTCTGTAGGGCAGGAATCAATGTCGCTTCAATCCTGGCCGACGGTTCAATATCTGCCTGTCCGAGCTTGCGCGATAACTTTATCCAGGGTAACATATACAAGGATAATCTGGCCGATGTTTGGAATAACCGTTTTGGACTATACCGCGACCGTAGCTGGACAAAAACAGGGGAATGTGCTGCCTGTGAATTCTATAAATTCTGCGAAGGGAATGGGATGCACCTCCGAAATGAAAAAACAGGCGACCTTCTATTCTGTCATTTGCACCGCATCAGAAAAGTAGAAGAACAATGACCAGGATGCCTTATTGAATAGAATTGATCAATTAAATCACTGAATGGTTGATGGATGAATGACAAAACTCCTATCCTCAAGTCAAATTAATAATCAACGCTGGTTCTTTCTACTCTATTTTTTGAATTGACTATCTGGTATCACTGGTTTTCCTGCTTCAATCCATGCGGAATAGATTAAACTGGCCAGTGTTTTTGAAGATTCCTGAAGTAGCTGGATAGTAAATAAATGAGTTTCTTTCCAAAGACTTTCATAATAGATTTCGTTGTATTGATTGCCTGCATTCATGTAAGCCTGTTTGTCAGCTTGCAGTAAAAGGCTCATAAATGAATAATTTTTGTACAAATAGCTGAATACATAGGAACGGACATCCTTCACTTTTTTGATCTTGGATGTTTTGAAACTGATGCTGTCGATATACTGGTCGATCATGGTTTCTTCATACCGTCTGTGAATTCCTTTCTGATTGCTCAATTGTCCGTTGTAATTGGTTGTAATATGCAATGGCATGAATCCATCACCGACATAATGACCCAGATCAGCCGCTGTCAGTTCGGCCTGCTGCCAGTTTTTAGATTTAAAGTTCTGAACCAATGCTTTGTAAGTTGAATCGGTAACCCAGGGCAAGGTTCCGTTTTTGATGACAGTTGCTTTTCCATATTTAATGCATGCAGCATTAAAATCCTCTGCTATTTTATGGTTACTGATGAAATCAGCGTAATGATCGATATCAATAAAGTGCCTGACAAACTCATTTTTATCAGTTTTCTTTCTTGAGTCTGCATCGGAGGCATGATCACCCAAGGCAGTGGACCATACTTTCAAGACGTTTAGTTCTTTTGGTAAATAATCAACACAAGAAGAATTGATTTTCCGATGTGCTTTTTCGCCCCAACTGCCTATGCCTAAAAACAGTACCAAAAGAATTGAGTATCTGATTAATACAGGTTTCATAAGATACAATCTGATGCGCATAAATTTTTATTATTAATAAGTAAGCATTCAATCAAAACCCTGATTGATTTATTTTTAGATCGAAGGTACGTTAAATATTCAATTATAAATTCAGACTTCCTGATCCCATCCATTTAACTACGTGAAAATAAAATAGATCAGAAAAAGCCTATCGTATATCAATCTGTCGTATATTTGAAAAAAAGAACGTCCTATGCAAATGCAACTACCTATATTTCCAGAAAGCACTAAGCTGATAAATAGCAGTGTTGGTTTTTTTAAGAAGGATGAATTCATCTATTATCTTCATAATGGATCGCCTATTT
>Ga0209123_1000989_pt1 | contig 31043 bp, 32 predicted proteins | sample BarGraIncu00431A_FD_184500 | JGI IMG/M metagenome (GOLD analysis project Ga0209123, IMG submission 184500) | Arctic peat soil microbial communities from Barrow, Alaska, USA - Barrow Graham LP Incubations 004-31A (SPAdes) (version 2) | ecosystem: Environmental > Terrestrial > Soil > Wetlands >... | reverse complement strand
ATGGGTGCGAATTCGCGAGGACCTGCCAGTCGAAGAATTAAACGAACAAAGGGTTACCCGTTTCCGGATAACCCTTTGATTTTATTGTGGTGCGAGAGAGGAGACTTGAACTCCCATACCCGAAGGTTAGCCTATATCAGTATGTATTACAGCCCCTTAGCTAAATATGACGTCTTACATAGTTGTCCTTTTTCAATAGGTTTGTGGCATAGATTGTGGCATAGCAAAAGCCTTCTATCTGGTTGTAATATAGCATAATTACGCTATTTAACATGGACAAAATGGACAAGGATGGAAATTAAACCTCCAAAGCAGTAACTGCATGTACCAGTTTATCAGGGTTCAGGTGTGCGTATCGCTCTGTTACCTGGATCGTACTGTGCCCCAACCACTCCTTGACCGTGTAGAGGTCGATACCCTTATCAATTAATCTGGTAGCGGTGGTATGCCTCAGAGCATGCATTACGAATTCTGTATCGCCTGAATACCCCATTGTCTTCCTTACCCATGTCCATGCTTTCTCTGCTTGGTCCCTGTCAATGGTGAACGGCTTACTGGTCTCATTAATCCTCCTGGCATGCAATATGGTCCCTACCCTCACGGTCATGGGAATACTCCTGGGTCTGTCACCTTTGTTGATCCAGATAGAGATTAGATTGGTCTCAAAGTTGATATCGTCATAACGTAGTTCCAGCACCTCGGACAACCGACACCCAGTATCCACGAGAACCTCTACCAAGTCAGCTACCTCGGGAAAATGACACCTTCTGCTGTTATGTACCGTATCCCGTAACAGGCTAATAACCCTACCCTCTTCTTCCCTGGATAGGACACGAATCCTGCCCTTGCTCTCCTTCTTAAGGTTGATATGCTCCCATGGTTGCCGATGGTGACGTAATAATGTCTTGATCGTGGCAAGATACCTGTTCACCGTGGCCCCCTTGATACCGGAACCCTCCAACATCCTGATTAACAATTTGATGACATCATCGTCTATCTTGCTAATGGGTATGTCCCCTATCAGTTCCATTGCACGTTCTGCAAGACGCTGGGACTTGAAACCATCCTTATTATCCTTCCACCGTTCATCATATGTCTTCTGGATCGCAATGCTCAGTGGCATACGTGCTGCTTTCTCTCTGGGAGACAATGCACCGTCAACCATCATCCTCTTCTTCTCGACAGCCTCGACTAACTTGGCTTCCTTCTTGGTGAACTTACCGGTACTCCTGGTTACCCTGACCTTATCAACAGTAAAGTTCATATAGAAGACAGCTTTGTCTCCTCGTTTATATACTGACATCGTACTACCTCCTTGGGTTGCAGGCACAAAAAAAGACCCAATGGGCCTAATTGTTCTGGGTTGGTTGATAGTGGGTTAATGAATGGTGAGAATGGCTACTCTGCTTCCAATTCTTCGATTTGGCGGGACTTTACTGCCTGAGACAGGTAAGGATATAGACTTGCTTAGTCAATTAGTGGGGCTTTCATCGGTAGCGCACTGGTGGAGAAAGTTACTCTGGCAACTTCGGCCCTTATTGGCTGTCTATAGATATTACGCTCTGGATCGAGTTGCATTCAACGAGGACCAATTTCTAAACATAGCGAATCGCTATGTTTAAGCATTTCTAAACACTTACCGTATTCATCTGACAACTTCAGCAAGATTGTTATGGCTGGTAGTATTTGAGTGAGGAATACTACGAGGTTATCTTGAGAACTTGCAGGATTCGACTAAGTGCTGTAAAGATCAGGAACTATCAAACATGGCGACCTCCATATCTTCGATTTAAAGGGACTTTAGCTTTGCAGGCAGGTGGTGGTATGCCCTTGAACTAAGCATTACAACCTACGACTGCTGGCAGACTAAATATTAGTAGTTATACATGTTGCTAATGAGGATTATTCTTGATGGAGGATTTGATTCAGGCAGGTTGTTGGTGGGTAATATAGACGGCTCATCTTTTAGGCTTGTGATCGCAAGAACAGCTTTGACAACAGAGTGATGGTCCTCTCATTTGACAACTCAGCATACAAAGGTGGTATAATGAGTTCAAAGGGGCCGCTAATGAAAGACGACAACACTGTGCATATGATATTTAATTTGGCCTTGAAATCAACTGAGCAAAAGAGGAAGTTTGCAAGGTTTCCTGTTCATGCTAAAGCTCAAATTTTGACAGGAGATCAGATTATCGAAGGCGAGATAGATAATCTCAGTTTGAAGGGGACTTTTGTTAAGACACACGAACCTATAAAGATCGACACTATAGTTACAATTACTATTTTTGACACTCTTACAACACATGAGATATCTAATATGAGGGCAAGGGTAGTTATGACAACTGAAGATGGATTTGGATTACAGTTTGAATAGCACTGATATGGCGTGATAGCGTATTTTTCTCTCTGCTACGCTCAAGGTTTCTTCTTATCCTCAGCCAAAGCTTGTAGACGTAACGTAACAGCCCTAATCTCATTAGTTTGGGCCTCCCCACTACAGAGATATTTGATCTCCTCATACAAGTCTTCCATTTCTTGAGCGGAGATATGATTACACTTTTCAACAACATCAAAATCAATTAGGTTTAGTTTCATTCTGAGCAGATACATTTCAAGTCTGAGCCTGTCAACAGTTGGTAGCTTGCCATCGTGTAAAGCTTGTAAACTTTTGGTCAGACCATCATTTAACTTTAACATGACAAGCCCCTACATCGGTCAGCACTAGTAGTGTTGGTTTAGTCGAACATATCTTTACCAAATACACTTCTTAATATTAATTTTTCCCATTTATTTACGGTAGCTTTCTGAACTATATCCGCATTAGGTTTTAAAGCGTGCGTTATTTGTTGTAGTTGCACATTAACTTTATCGACTTCATTGTTGGCATTGTCATATTTACATGCTAACCTGACAAGGTTATACAAGTCGTTAAACTCGGCCTCGCTGGCTTCTACACCCGAAACACGGAGTTTAACCTCATGGTCTAACAAGATTCGCTTGGTTTGAATCAGTTGAACTTCAAGCTTCAATTTTTCCATGGGCGGAATACCCGAAGCCTTTAACTCAGTTAGGCAACAGGTAAGGATTTGATATTGCTTTAGCATGTGCCTTCCCCTTCTTAAATGAACCCTCCTCTCCATAACAAGAACCGTACCGCCATTGACAAACACCTACTTTTCACAATACCAGCTAGTTAGAGAACAGGCCTCCTGTGTCTATACCTATGTTGGGTGTGCATTTCTTTACAACGCACCTGCTGGTTTCTAAATATAGATCATGATTTTGGTAGGTTAGATGCAATCTGTAACATTTTGGACATGTGAAATATTTTACAGTGGGGTTTGATATGGAATGTGCGGTAGGAGCTGTTTCGAGGAGGATTTTATATTACCTGCAAGTCTTGCAGGATTCGATCATGCGCCTTAATGCATGCTGCTCTCTTGCTGGTAGCTTTGAGATTGCAGATATCAACTTGTACCCGTTCTTCATCAACGTAGTCAGTTCATTGTACATTGTGAATATGACAGGGTATGCCAGCGTTCCAGTATCCAAGGACGCATAGACCACGCCATATATTAAATTGCCACATGGGCCACATAAAGTAGTCGGTGCCGAGTCAATTGCAGCCTTAAACCTACCATCAGAACCAAGCACACCATACTTGATACCATGCACCGTGTCACCTGGGCGCATCGCCTTTCCACAGTATTCACATTTCATTAAATCACCCCCATTCTCCCTGAAAGATTAGTATGTTGCTCCTATTATGATATGATCCAACACCTTAATGCCGATGAGATCGCCAGCCCTCCTATGCCATTTTGTTACCTCCAAATCCTATGTGCTCCGGTCTCCAAACAACACTGAACAAATACCCCTCGACTTCCCTCCCCTACATTGCATATAATAAGAATCAAATCGCATGGCACTGATGTTAGGGGGGACTTACCATGGCTACTGACAATGCAATATCACTTTTACTCACCGAGATAGACCCCGACGCTTTGCAACTCTGTCATAAACTTATCCTAAGAAGGTTTCCCGATCTGACAATTCATGTTGTAAACAACCCTAATGAAGCGCTTGTCTTATTCAAAGAACACAATCACGATATTGTTGTAAGTGACCTTTTCTTGCCAAAAAATGATGGAATCCATTTAGCCCGTGAAATTTGCGCAATAAATCCTGATACACATGTTCTATTTCTCACTGCGGACCATACTCTTAACAAACACTTTTTAGATCCATATGCAAAGGAACTTTGCCTAAAACGCATTGTTAGCAAGCCTCTTGATGTTGCTGAACTATTCCTATCAATCAGTACTGCAATTGACTCTATAACTAACCGCAGATTGTCATATGACACCTCTCTCGACAAACGAGTAATACGTTGATCCAATAATGATATGGTCCAGCACCTTGACACCAATCAACTCACCGGCTTCCCTAAGCCGTCTGGTTATCTCAAGATCCTCAGTCGAAGGTGTTGGATCTCCAGTAGGATGGTTATGAACAAGAATTATTGCAGCAGCATTGGATAAGAGTGCAGTTTTAAAGGTTTCCCTAGGTGTGACAATGCTCTGGTTCAACGATCCCACTGATACTATCTCCAAACAGACAATACGATTTTTCCCGTCCAAGTGTGCAGTACAGAATGATTCTTTAGTTTCGTTCCTGAGAAAGCTAAATGTCTGAAATATCTGTGAAGGGCTGGTATATCGGGCATTGGGTGTCAGGTAGTCAGTGATGTTGTCGTTAACCGTCATGTTTTCGTACACCGCTTTGATCATCCTTAACTTGATGCTCCTTGGCTTAGGTTCTGCTACCTCGATAGGTCCGAATAATCCGTCTACTGTCATGGTGTTACCTCCTTTTGGTTGTTACATCAGGTAGTTGATGAGCTTCAGGGTTATTTCCATTGCTGGTAACTGGTCCCACTTGGGACCGAACACATCAACGATCTCCTTGGTGGAGTGCATATAGAAGGAATTGATGGGGAATGGTTCTGGAGACATGTAGGCATTGAGGCCGATGGTTCCGTTGATCCTGTTAATGGTGAGGACATACAGGGCAATGCTCTGGCTGAAGATGTAGATGGTGTCCTTGGTCCCTGCAAACAGATGGTAATTATTCCCCTGGTGCTTCATGACCAGGCTGTCAATGTGAATGCAGTTGTTGTCCTGGTGAGTGTGTGGCTTGAGGGTCGGGGTGATCGGTGTCATGGTCATTGTTCTTCCTCCTTGGAATAAGAAAAGCCAGACTTTTGAGAGTCTGGCTGTTGGATGATCCGAATAGTCCCGGTCTTACATTTGAGGCAGGTGTCATCTGGTGGGTAGTAGTCGTAATACACGGCGTTGCACCTCCGACACCGGAAGTAAGACATAGCGCTTTCTCCATGTTGGACTAGTGAGTTAAGGTGTTAGTGTGGTTCCAACTAAGAAAAGGCTCTACAGGACTAATTTGGAGCTTGTGTGATGGGAATTAGCCGCTAGATTAGTGAGAACTTACCATTGACATGTTGGGGGGGGAAGAGGTGAGTTACTACTGGTAGGGGATACCGTTGGTGTCGTCGTCCTGGCTGGTGAATAGCTTGATTGTTGGTTTGATCGCGGACATGGTCTTACCTCCTTGTGGTGTGATTACTCGGATAAGTCCCTTGTTGCACTTGGTACAGGTATCGTTGGTCGGGTAATAGTCGGCATAGATGCAATGGCAATTATTGCATTTGAAATATTCCATAGCTATCTCCGTTCTTGACTAGGAAAATTAAAGGCGTAGAATAAATATTTAGCGATAGGAAGGGTGAATTATGAAGATGAAGGCTCACTGTCCAGCTTGCGGTACCCGTGAACTTACCAATTTGTTCATAACCACAAACAAAGGTAAGAGCCTTTCTCTACTTTTATCTTCTCAGTCTGATATAAAGAAAGCATCTGGAGAAGTATCCTGCGCCATATGCAAACAGGTATTCAATATTATTGATTCACCTATAGATGATGGAGAATGATAGTTCTTACGTGGTGGATATTTGTCTCGGGGATATTTGGCGGGTTTGTTATGCTTCCGTGTTCTCGGTTACATCGGCCTCTTCGCCTACTTTGCGACCAAGTATGTAGTCGCTAGCCTTTTGTGCCAGGGATGCTGCTTGGATCAGGAGGGTCTTGTCGTTCTTGAGAGATCGTAACCACCCTCGAATATATGCTGCTGAGTTCTCAATGGTCCTCTCTATACCGGAGTGTCCACATAAGAATGCTGCCGACATCTCTGCAACCAGCTCCTCTTTGCTGTATTCGTGGCTCCCGAAGTACGATGGTTCCAATATACCTTTCCGACCCAACCTCTGTGCATGGCCAGTGGCATGGGTCAGTTCATGGAATGCTGTGCTGTAATATTCCTCGGGGGATTCAAATGCTTCTGGCTTACAGATTTTCACATAGTCTAGGAGAGGATGGTATGCAGGTTGACTGCCGCCATATTTGATCTCTGGTCTTAGCGGCATGTTGGATATGATCTGTTCAGCTCTCTCAATGGGAGTAAATGGTTCAATGATGGTCTCGGTTGCCGGTGGTAGCTCTATGCCCTCTGTCTGTTCCCAATTAAAAACTGAATAATATCTGAGCATGGGTATCTTTCCATTTACGGTAACCGTATCAGCATCGTCACCGCCAGCATCCTTCTTGTCCAACCACTTCCAGAAGATCACAGGCGTCGACTTCTCACCCTTTCTTACATGCCCACCCTTGTCTGAGGCTTGTTTAAAAGTGAGCCAGTACTGGGAACTGTAAGGCATACAGGCCAACAGGAAAACGTTTATACCGCGATACTCCTTCTTACTGATAAGGTTCCTGGGTTGGTTGCTCGCAGCATTCCAAGTCTTCCTCCATGGTACCGTCCCACTTTCCAGTAACTCCGTAATTTTATGATTGATGATGTCGTAGGTTTTACACATAGTTACATCCTCCTTTGATTATACAGGGTTTAGACGCAGGAATGCCCCAATGGCACGTACGTTGGCCCTGTTGGTTGACATTGGCTTAATTGGTTGTGCTAGATGATACGAGGTAGGTGATTTAGATAAAAAAAGAGGGCCTAACCTTGTTGGGTAGACCCTACTTGTATATTTTAAAATTGTTATTACAACTAAAGTTGTACTATAAATATTAAATATAGTACAAATATATTAACCAACGTTTTAAATGTCACAACAAAGTTAATTCGGACAGGTAAATATTATACCCTAACATATTTCATATAAATACTTTCAATATCTGCAATTACTATCTTCAACTAGCCATAGATTCAGAGGCTTATTTCCGTTTTCCTTATATGAGTCGCCAGTTAACATGTCAACTGCATAATACATATCACCCGATTTAGAATAAGTCCAATAATCACCATATTTCACCCCTTTGAATCCGACTTCAGTCAAAAATTTTGCTATTGATCGAGTCGCAGGCGCACTATTACCAGCCTCTCCGCCAAACCCACATGAGCTTCCAATCTTAATCAATGATTCAAATTCATCAATGATGGGTAACCGCCACTTTGTCGAACCCTCGCCAGAACTATTAAATTCCTCCAGTTTTTTTTCGACATGCCTAACCTCTTTCACATTCATCAACCATCCTAATGTTACAGTTATAAGTGGAATTTGTTCAACTATTTGACCAGGATTCCTCATCCATTTTACACCTAATTCCTTATCGAAAACTACAAGCTTTGTCAATGAAAATCGCTTAGCCAACAGCATTTTAACTTTATCCAATGGATCTACTTCTCGGCTTACGTGGACATTTTGATTGGATTCAACATCGTTTAAATGGCCATATGATTTATAGTACTGTTCAATTTGTGACATTGCGTTATTAAGAATCTTCATTTTTTCTTCAGCTTTTTGCTGAAGTTTTATATTATGGCTATATTTATCGGGGTGCCAAACTTGAATTAAATCTCTGTATTGGTTTTTTACTTCTGCTATTGATGTACATGCTACCAGCTCTAATACGTCGAAATATTGTTTTAAACCATTCACATTTGCCTCCAAAGTATGCTATACACCAATGTATAGTGAATGCTAAAATATTTAATCAAAACCACGACCTCGCTTGCGACCGACTATAATCATGAGAACAAATTCACAGGAAAAAGATATATTAAACACGACAATATGGTTGCTATACTATAAATATTCTCGTTCTAATGTGGGCAAAAATGCTTCTAAGTCTGGCAATTGATTCGGGTCTATCGTTTTAAGCTGATTTAAATATTCATTATATTTAGAGGTTCGTCCGTTACTTGGTTTATGTAAAAGGCCCAAAGCATACTCAGCGCAACATAATTCCGCAATAGTATAATTATCGACTCCAAATTGTTTAATCACATCTTCCAGTGCACTAATACCGCTGATTATAGCAGTCTTTCTAGTTATATCATCGAAATTATTTAATTGGAATGTTGCTTCCAAAAATTTACATTTGCCATGATAGTAAAGACTATCTTTACGCTCGTGCCCCCCTCTGTAAGCCCTAGCAAAAAACTCAGCAGCAGCATGATATTCCTTTGTATGAAAATAAAACATGCCTTGCGTATAATCATCATCTATTGATTCTTTGATTTTGACATCGCGTTTAGTATACGTCGGCATTTTGTCTATCATTGGCCTTGAAGAGCGTACATAACCTTTATTAATTGGCTCTGAATTGGTGACATGTGTTTTTTTAAAGGTAGATTTATTTGAGACTGGCAGCTTAACCCAAGGTGTAAATATGCCATAAATAAAAAAGCCAACCACTGAAGCTATTGTTATAATACCACTAATAAATAAAAATGTTTCCATTTTACACACCTAACCTCAAGTAAATTTAAATAGTATAAATATCGTACATAATCACATTGAACTCAAATAATACATATTTAGAACTACTTTTTTACAGTAGACGCAATGATCAGTACTAGTAACAGTGGGAATATAAGCGGAGGGAAGGCTATACATAAAGGGACCAAAAGTAAATTGCCTATGGCTGCTGATGTCCCAGCTTTCATAAATTTCCCCTAAGCGCATTTGTCCAGGACGTACCGCACACAATGTCCCTCATGGCCCCATAAGCCAACATTGCATGTAACATATAACCCTTCTAATGTCCACTAATTGTTAATCCCAGGTCATTGCAGGGGATTACATTAAGGCTCGTTTCTGCTGATACTCGCTGGATAATTTCAGGAGGGTATATGCAGACAGCTAAGGAATTGCTTGGCATGAGAGTGAGAGAGGTAAGGAAACTTAGGGGCTTGTCACAGGAGCGGTTGGCTGAAAAGGTAGGTGTCGATCCCAAGCAAATATCGAGAATTGAAGGTAGCAAGAGTGCTCCGTCATTTGAGACACTTGAGTCCATAGCAATACATCTCCAGGTGGAAATGAAGGACTTACTCGACTTCCAGCACCTTGTAGTTGAAGAACGTATTGAGGATCATGCTTTAAGACTGTTGGGGATGATGGATGAGAATACTAAGCGTTTGGCCATACGCATTTTAAATACTCTAGCAACAAGATAACGGTTTTATGACTCGATCATAACTTTTACTCAGCATCTCCTCACTAGCGACCATGGCTATAAATGCAAGCTGTTCATCCGTCTTCACTTGAAATCTCTGGCTAACATTGTTGATGCATAAGAAGGATCTATAATAGCCCCTTCAAGTTTGGAGGCAATGATCTGCCCTTTGAGGCGATATTCGTCCAAACATATTTTAATAGATGCTATGTTATTTGTTTGTAGGGCGAGCCTAATTGCTGTACCACTGAGATTAGCCTTAACATTTCGCTTTTGTGTACCCTTTAGGAATACACCAGATAAACCACTACATATAAAAAAATCCCCTCCATTACGACATAACTCACTTGTCATATACAGCCCAAATCCAGAGTTGGACCAAAAATCCGATCTCTGCTTTGGCGCACCTTTATAAGCTTTGCCAGATATACCAGGAAGTAATGAATAGTTGATAGCATCTTTGTCAGATTTTACGTTAAGGAAGGGATTGAACCGTAGGCTTTGAGATAGGCCCATCCCATTATCTAGAATAGCTAACTCAACCCTGTTTTTTGTCGGCCAATATTGAGCGCAGAAACCTATCTGATTTGCACCGCTGTGCTCTACCACATTTCTAAACATCTCCCTTAAAGCGTACTCCAATGTTTCAACAAGTGGTCCTTCATTTTCCCGAGTTAAAACGCACGCTAGTCTACGGCAGTGCCTCTCCAAAATATCCCCAATTTCAATACCCTCATCAAATGCTTCCTCTTCGAATCTTTTGATATCAAATATTTCTATCGGTATGTAGTAACTGTTACCACGCGCTTCCCCTGGACTCTTTCCGAAATCAAGCCTGAAGGATTTAAAGAATCCCATGTGCGCTGCGTATAAATGAGCATTGTTGATTCTAAAATTATGGGCAGTAAATTTAGATCCGTTGCGACTGGAGCGAAAAATAGCTAGATGATACGAAACATACAGTAGGGCGAACGGCTCTACCCACTCCATAAACTTAAAGTCAAAATCGTATTCAGTGAGTTGAGGTAGCAAATAAAGTTTTTCAACAAATTCAATAGCATTTGAAGCATTAAGCGTTCTAGGTAAACAAATATTTGACATTAGATACTCCCCTCAAACCCTGTTGTCTCCTACATGAGAAACAACTCGATCCCTTGCATCGTCGTTACCTCCTGTGGGTGATAACACGATCTTTTTTTGCGAATTATGCTTCCTCTACTTGCTCCCTTTTCGATATGAGCCTCAACCATTTCATAGATAGATATAAAGAACAACTGGAGCGCACTCACCTCTGTGCCTTCCAAATCCTTATAAAATCTAGAAATGTAACCCATTGAATCACTGTCAGTAATGACATAGTCTTTACATAGATGATATGAAGGATTAATACCTGTTATTTGATCGGGTAAATATTCAAATGTGTCATGATCAAAGTGTTGGTAAGTTCCTTCATGCTTAAATGTCTCGAAATAGCTGCCAAGCCGTGATATTGGTCTAGCATTGAATATGAACAAATGCTTCCTCGCATTTGTTATCTTAGACAATGCGCTAAAATATTTAATTGTGTCATGAAAAATACTTTTATTGATTGTGGTCTTTACCTCTATAACAGCTAATACGGATTCTTCCGGAACCACAATAATATCATTAATTCGGTAAAATGGTGAATACCATTGAGAGTCGTAAATTATTATATCACATTGTCTCGATAACTCCCCGCTACTATTAAGAATGAAACCTTGTTCCACGCTTACAACTTTAGGCAAGTGGACTCTTAGAAATTCCCTAAGTATCTCCTCAGTAAGTATGCCAATGGTTGAGTTATGCTTTTTAATATATACTTTTATCTGTTTTAATTTTGTAATGAGTTCTTGGCTTACTAGTCCGAAATATGTCTCCACTGCAAAGCCCCCATGCCTTTTTAACCTGTAATAAACATCTCAGCAATAGTCACATTACCTCGAAACTTCAAAAGCAAATTAAAACATATCAACAATTATTCTGCCCAGTACTTTTCATGGTGGTCATAAAGAGAAATGTCAAGAACCTTTCATTTCAAATAATCGACTCCATGCAGTTAAGTAACCTTCATGCTAGCTATTATGACGATTGATACCTCTATGCTCAATACCTTATAGACTCTTCTATGTATCATCCTATGCCAATTGGAGCATAATGTTTTCGGGTCTACTAACCAAATGACTAAACGGACCAGCGCATAACAGCTAATTCAGCCATTGCAGCCTGCCTCTTATCTATGGCAACACGATTCCATTCAGGATAATTGTCTGATAATTCCTTCGTAAGATAATACTGTGATACCGAATAACTGGTCAATTTATCTTGATAGGATTTAGCCCCCTGTGCCCTATTATTGACTTTATCCAGTAAACAGAAATTTCCTAATCTATGTAAACATTCTAAAATTATTTCTTTATCATCACGGATGATTGCATTCCATTTTTGATCAGGGTTTTTCGGCATTACATGTTCGAGATTAACTTTATCTGGATCTGCGATTGGTACATTTTGAATCGGTATATTTGGATTAGCATTTATCCATTTCTGTATTTCAAGTTCTCTTAGAATCCATCTAGCACGAGATGGCCTCGTTTCTAAGTATCGCGTAAAATCCTCTTTGAATTCATCATCTCCAGGAATTAGTTGTTTAAGGTGGTCCCACGCAGACTTCGCACTTTTGAATCGGTCAGTAAAAATACCTTCAGCTACTGTTGCAGATTGTATTTCCAACCTGCCAGTCCTTCCTCTTCCTATAAGTTGGTAACGTAATATGAAGGTAACTAGATACCTCAGTAATTTTTCAACTTCTTCTGTTTTGAATTTTCCAATTGCAGCTATAAGTATAGGATGAGTCTGCTTCGCACCGAGCATTGAAAGTGCTTTCACATATTCTTGGCTTGCAAGGCTGTATTGGTTCCACAGTTCACTATCTGATATTTCTAAATCACCATAGATATCAGCCACTTCAGCCAGCTCCTTTGATAGAGCCAATACTTGAGGTTTTGTGTGATATTTAGCTTTTATTTCTTTAAACAACCGGCCACGTTGAATTCGCCCGAATTTTGATGTCCAAAATGCTTTAAGGAAGTCATCGCCTTTTTTGTCACCTATTTCAGAAAGCATTTTAGTCCAATTGTGTAAAATTATTAGTTCATTAGGCCCTGCCTCTCTAAGTAAATGATTCTTTAGCAAATCTAGAACAGACAAATCAATACCTCTATCGTTCAATGATTCGAATATAGTGTATGCATTTTCTGGTGCTGTTACATCGAGGCAATTCACCTGAACTTTATCCCTGATATACTTGGCCAGTTTAAACAGTGCAGATGATTGGGCCTTCTTGTCGATGCCTTTTGATTCTGCTAATTCTAAAATTGCCTTTCTACAATAAGCTGCAGCATCTAATAATTTACGGTTAGATGAGTGTTTACCCTCAGCAGCTAGGCGTTGTTCCAATAGCTTATCAGTACATGGGTTGATTACTATTTCCTGGAATAGTTCTTGATTGTTTACATTTAAGATAATTCTTGGTTCATCTTGCTCTTCACCAATCTCAGAAATACCTATAAAGTCATTCTGAATTTTAGCAGCTTCGTTATCTAATCCATTATCGCGCAACCATTGGCGAATAGCAGCGTATATCATAGTTGTAGTAGCTAATCTCTGCTGTCCATCTAAGACCTCATATCGTTTAGAGGTCGGGTTCTCAGTATCCACCAATACAATTAAGCCCAGAAAATAATCACTTTCGGGGTCTTCAGCTGCACTTATTACATCATCTAGATATTGCTCTACCGCGCCAAGTGGCCATGCATAATCTCGTTGATGAGCTGGAACTAAAAAGTAACGCCGCTCATTAACAAGTTGACCGATTCCACGAGTTTCAGACACCATCTGTTGCTTAGCCATGTCATCCTCATATCAGTGATTAGGATTAAACTTGCATTAGTTCAATTTTTATTTCCCATGATCATTCCAGAAACAATCCTATGACCACAGCAGCGTTGATTGTTGCGATTAATGTAACCGATCTTCGTTGTTTCTGTTGTTCCAGACTGGAAAGTTTCAATAGACATGGTACACGTCCTTTTCAGGCAGTGCTGCATTGAGGGAGAGGCTTACAGCCAGGCTTATATCACAAAACAGGTTATTATGAAAGGCTATCAACATGAGACATGCTCTTGCTCCAATATTAGGTACCCAGACAGTCTTTTTGACTTAACGCAATCCTTAGCCTTCCTTTGGGATAGGAGTAGCCAGAATAGGCTTTCACCCTACATGGAGGAGTCTGGTATTATCGTGGCATTTATCCGCTATCCACACTTACAGATTCTGGTAACATTACATTCGCCTTCAATTAGCATAAGAAAGGAGCATGCATCGTGAGACACGCCTTTTTTTATTAAGGATCACAAAGAACTATCAACAGATATCATAACTATAGCAACATTCTATAATGTCTATCTATGGCATCACTTCCCTTGATGGTCTGGTACTCCATCCCGCTCGCGGTAGCTATTTGTTTCGCAAACTCTTTCTTTGCCTTTACAATAGGGTCATCAATCATATTATCACCCTTTACCTCAACGATAACATAGGTGCCGTCTTCCTTCTGCAAGAGAAAATCAGGGTAATAGCTCCGTACCGTATGCGATTCTGGATCAATGTACTGGATATAAAAGTCAGACTGACCATGCGTCAGCATACCAGTAAAATATACCTTCGTTATCTTCCCTTCCATCAGCAGATCCCAAAAAAGGGTTTTCTCTGGGTTAGAGTCAAAGCAGTAGGTGTCAAGGTGAAAGCTCTTATCCTTGTACTTCTGGACGGCAGCATCCGTCACCCTCATTATCAAGTCTGGCTTCCCTGAACATTCGTAGTAGCCCTTGCCAGGTGGCGGCTCCTTGATGAGTTCTACCTCGTGCTCTATTTTCTCTTCAACCGGGTTAAGGCTGTATAACTCATTGAAAAGTCTTGGGATAATGATGTCATAGAGCAGTTCGTTAAAGTCGTTCACCAGGCTGACTAGACCACTTGTCTTTTCTTTGATACGGTGCAGCAGATCAGCAATAACCAGTGGACTTTTGTTTAGATACCTAGCTATTTCCCCAACCAAGGAGAGTTCGCTAAAAGTCACCTTATCCCTCAGCGTGGTTAAGTCTTCCGTCTTGCTAGGCGCGGTGCTGGCTTTTCCAGGGGTAAATCCTTCCTGAATGGTATGGATAAGAAAGTACTTCTCCGTCAGTTCGTGCCATTGCAACTTATCTTCTCTTTCTGGGATTAGGGTGATTCCGTCCTGCAACTCCTTCTCGGTGAGGCTGTATGATTTTTTTATTCTCTGGAGAGTTATCTTCTCCTGTTTGAGCACTCTGACCTGCACTGGTTCCTTACCCGTCCCCTTGTTTTCTAGATCACGGGCGCTGATACGGAAGTTTTGTTGCAGTTCATCATTCAGTATTCCCAAGTTCTCATGGGTCAAGTAGACCTGCCCAGTATGCTGTGCCTCTCCCACAGAGCGAAGACAACGCATAGTTGCCTGTAGTACGAAAACCTTTGATTTCGGTTCGCGGAACAGGGCAACCCCGAACAGTGAACGACAGTTCCACCCCTCCCGGCCCTTATTCACCAACAGGATAAACTGTTTATCTGTCGTTATGGAATCAAGTCGGTTAAACTCCCTAATATCATCATTGGTGGTCAGTTTGTCGTCACCTACGTTAACGAGAATTCTTGATGCCGGTATCCCATGTTTAGCAAGCGCCTTTTCTACTGCTGGCCTCAGCTCGGTGGTAATCTCATCTATCGTTGTCCCAAAAAATGCTAATTTGGGGGTCATCCCTTCCGGCATGAGTCCAGCAGTCACTTTAAGGAAGTCATCAACAGCAACCTGTACAAACTCCTCGGATTTGGTGTTAGAGTAACCATGCAACTTGACTCTTTTCAAATACCCCTTGTTGATGGCCTCTTGTAATCCGTAGGCATACACCACTTCAGGCAAGACCTCCCTCCCAACATAAGGGGTACCGGTGTAGTTGTAGCACGCAACAACGTGAGTCCCCGCCCTCTCCAAACTAGTTGCCAACATGTCGATAGTAGTTCTCAGGCTGGTGTCAGTCTGTGCCCCAATACCCATATCCTTTGCCAAGGTTTTCCCAAAGGCATGGTGAGCTTCATCAACATAAATGCCTAGTTGTTCAAGCCGGGTCAACTTCTCGAAACGTTGATTGGTAGTCAGCTCATTTTCATCCTCTGGCTGGTCAAAGTCATAGAGGTCAGCGGCCGAGTCATATATAGAACCAACTTGATAAGTTGGTTTCCCTGAACCGAACAGCTTTTCTGCGGGAGTTTTCCCCTTGTGCTGCTTCTTGAGTATGATCTTCTGTGTATTAGAAACGATGACATTAAAGCGTGAGCGGTCGAGTACGGAAAGGGCGGTTCCAGCATCTTCTAGGTAATGGAACTGAACATGTGCTGATAGAAAATTAACATACTCTGGGGGTACAACCTTCCCCATATCAAAGGATTGTATCTCTTTCAGGGAGTAGAGAACCGTTTTGTCAGGGGCAAAGACTAAGGCATTATGGCAGAAGAGCTTATCTTTCGGCCACTTGTTGGCAAGTATAAATTCATAGAAGATACACGTAGCCATCAGAATGGTCTTACCCGTCCCCATCGTTAGCGCAAAGATGTAGTTGGGGTAGGACCTCGCATTCTTTCTCATATGGGTAAAGACAGCCTTGTACTGGTCCTCAGCTATCTTGTCAAACAGGTTTCCTTGAGCCGCATCGCCAACAATGCCCCCCTCTGTACGTTCTGCAAAGCGGTTCTTTTTCTGGTACCAGTCCTTAAAAATGTCCTGTACGGGAGCATTCGCCAGGAACTCCTTTAGGAAAATGTAAATCTCCAATGCCTCAAACTGTGGCTGCCTTAAGAAAGCCTTTGGGTTATGTTCCGGGTCGTTAAAGTCAATAAACTTCTTGGAAAGTTCACGGTAATATTTGCGGATCTCACCTTTCTTGCTCCTGTAGAATTGGAACAGGTAGTTAAAAAACGCAAACTCCAGGCTTGCATCAACTGCCTTTATCTTAGCCATTGGCAAGCTCCATTTCAAGGGACTCCGACAGCAGGTCAGTTATCTTAACGAGGATGGTCCCTGCATCAGCTGGCACCTTGTAACTACCGGCGACAAAATCATTCTTCCCTGGGATATCAACAATGGAGGGTTGCAAGACAGCCCCGTCATAGTTCCAATCAACCATGACACTCTCTACAAGCTCCTTCCAATCGGCAACAGACTCCTTCTGCATGCTGAGCTTTTGCAGCAGGTTCATTGGGTAGAACTTGTCAATATTCAGGTTGCCTCCCTTAATTACTATCGTAGCCTCCGAGTCTCTCTTAAACTCCAGCTTGGACTTGTCCCGCAAGATGTCAACTATCTCAACATCCAACGTGAAGGGCACTTCCTTTTGCAGGTGAGCTTTCAAGTCTGGTTCATGGCCCATACAGATAAGAAGTATCTTCTCTACAGGCTGGTTAGGCTTCTCCATTTTCCGAGCTTCAAACGCCTTATAGTCAAAACCTGCTACCAATTCAGTGAGGTCGGCACGGGTCGCGATTCTGTTGACAGGCATTATCTTTACCAAGCGCCCGTCCTTCTCGCCATCGTATAGACTGTTCAGCTCCAGCTTTTGAACCTCCAAGGCCTCTAGCAATAACTCCTTAGCCTCAACAGGATTGCGGAATACGTCATAGTTATTGACGTTGTAGACCTCAAAGCCTGTATATTTCAAATCAGCATCATCAATGATCTGTTTGCATAATTCCTTAGATACTGATACAAGGCGTTGAGTAGTGGTCTGGATAGCTCCCAAATTTATGTCAGCTCCTATAAATCGTCTGCCTAACTTCATAGCTACTGATTGTGTTGTTCCAGAACCCATAAAACAGTCAAATACAATATCACCCTTTTGACTAGATGATTGGATTATCCTCTCAAGTAATCCTTCAGGTTTTTGAGTGGGGTAATCCTCCGACTCCTCCGAACTACTTGATAGTGCAGAAAATTCGTTCCAAATTGACTGTAGCTCAACTCCATTCAAATCATCAGAATATTGAATAGCGTTGGGTCGCCCTTCACCATCTCTAGCCCACTTGATTCTTCCAATTTGTTCTAATTCATCCAAAGCGAGTAACGTGCTAGATTTGGCTGCACCTGAGAGGAATTTTTCTAGAAAGCTTGGAATTGCCCAATGCCTACCTTTACCAATAGCGCCAGGGTTCAAGCCTTTCCAAGTAGCACCTGATTCACCAGATCGTAGACCCGGAGCAGTTATGGGAGTTTCTCTGAATAGCTTACCTTGCTCATCCAATTTGAAGTTGGTAGCTAGATATTCCTTACTATAAGGCAAATACTGCTGATTCCAAACAAAATCAGATGACTTTGTACAGAACAAAATGCAGTCATGAATATGGTTATATGCGCCACTCCCAGATCTAGCCGTTGTTCTTTTCCATATGATTTCACTTTTGAAATTAGATAAACCAAACACCTCATCAAGAATCACCTTAAGGTAGTGACTTCTTCTATAATCACAGTGCAAATAAAAAGAACCATTACTAGCAAGTAATTCTCTTAACAGTACGAACCTTTCATACATATACTGTAAGTACTCATCATTATTCCATATGTCTGTATATTGCTTTTCCTCAAAGGAATTATATGCTGTCTCTGTTGATTTACCTTTGATGGTTATTTTTCTTGTATAGTTTGCAGCAGAGTCAAAGGGTGGATCGATATATATGAGATTAATCAGACCTCTATACTCTTTCAAGAGATGACTCATTATCTGGAGGTTATCACCCCAAAAAATCTTATTGAACCACCCTGCAACTTCTTCACCGTAGATTTCTTTCTTCTGGGCGGGAAAGAATTGAGTTGAAGTAAATGGCCGTTTCCCTTTCCAATTCAACATGGGATAGCCCTTAATAGGCTCGAATCTGTATTCTTCCACGTTAGTATTTACTGCTTTACTAGCTAACCCCAAATCCTGCTGACTCATGCATCCTCCCGAAATTTCCAATTCTTGTTATCACAATACACCCTCATATCACAGTCAGGACACATCTTATCAGGGCGAGATTTCATCCTATAATCCTTTTGTTCAATCTGGGAGACAATCATATCAAAGGCGGTTATGGTCTTGTCTATAGTCTTGTTATCCTTCGTGAAAGTGACATATGGGTTACCTCCATCCTCTCCAGTATAATACAGGTGCATCTTGCTTACCGTCTGCCCCGTCCTCTCCTCAACAAGGTAAGCATATACCTCAAGCTGCCGCTGGTATCTCTTTAACCGCTCCCTGTCCCGATCAAGGTCAAGCTTCTTTTCGGTCTTGAAATCAATTATCTCAACCGTGTCACCTGCTCCCCTGATTAGGTCAACATTCCCCTTAAGGATATAGGTATCTTTCACCAATGATATCCCCACCTCTGCTTCACGTAGCCGGTCAAAGTGACCTTTCTCCCTTTCGTAGTACCTTAGTACATGATTAAGAGCCGCCTTCTGGGTGGAAGGGGCAAGGTAGACTCGTTCTTTCTTGGCGATCAGGTTGTAATTGATGTTGAACCAGTCTGCTATCTGGTCAGGGTTGATCTTGTGCTCTTCCCCTCTCAAGGCCGTTTTGTGGATATCCTCGATGGTCTGGTGTACCAGTGTACCGAATAGCATTGGGCTTACCCTGATTGGCATAAACTCAAGCTCTTTGAAGAATCGGTACTGCTCGGCGCAATTCTCAAATACTGTGATATGTGAGGTAAAGGAGTACTCCCTTTTTAGGTTGATCTCCTTGACCAGCTCAAAGCTCATTTCCGCAGGCAGAAAGGCAGGTTCATGCCAATGAGGGAGTGGATGCAGCAGTTCATCAAAATACTTCGACGGGGTTCTTCCATTCCCATGTTTCACTTGGCATGCTAAAACTAAGAGGTTCTGTGCTCTCGAAAAGGCCGTATAGAACAACCTCCTGAAGTCATAATACTTGGTCTGCTCCAGTGGCTCAAAGGGGGGCTTAGATAGGTAGTTGTGCTCCAGTATTTCATCAAGCTCCGTGTACTGTTTCCGTGGCACTGCCCCCAATGACCCTACAACGACAACAGGGAACTCTAACCCCTTGCTCTGGTGAACCGTCAGGAAAGAGACACAACCACTTGGGGCATACTCGCTGTCATCCTCATACTCATCAATACCACCTTCCTTCAAGAACCGGAAAAAACTATTGAACAAGTCCTTAATGTTCTTAACGAGATAGATTGGGTTCAGTACAGTGATGTGGTGCAAGTACTCGAACTTTGAAAGCATGGTGGAGAACATGGCAAGGTTGCGGCCTGCCCGTCCCTTATCAATCCCTGCTATTGCCTCTTCCGACACATACTGGCTGAACAAGGGGAATTGTAACAGTTCATAGAACAGCCCTGAAAAGGCATAATCTGCATTCCGTACCAAGTTAAGGTGTTGCTTCGCCTTCGTTCGCCCCCACTTCAAGAGGCGTTCATTCTCAGGCTTTCTTAGTTCCTCTGCAAACGATCTAAAACAGGAGTTATCGTAGTAGTCCCATACCTCTAACCTGGCATCATCTGCCCACTTTCTCACATCAGGGAACTGTGGAAACAGAAAGATTAGCGCCCCTATCATCAATCTGATTTCTTCACGGTCAAAGAACATGTTGGAGCGGGGAGAGTAGACAGGGATTTCATGCTCTTCAAGGTATTCTGCCAGAGCAACTACTGCATCATTCTTCACTGACCGGAACAGAAAGGCTACTTGATTCCAGTCTGTCAACTTCCCAGAATCTTGAAGACTATGCAGGAAAGCAAGTGTCTCCTTATGCCAGCTCCCCCCCTCAGGAGCTTCAATCTTGATTACGCTTGGAACAGCAGGAAAGTCTCCCTCCTTCGGTTCTATGACTTTTTCATACCTGAATGACTTACCACCCTGCGTCCACACCTGTTCCTGCATCCAATCGTTGTAAAAGCTAATAATGTCAGGGTGTGAGCGGTAGTTGGTGGTCAGCGTCACCTGTTTACAATGACCTTCAGAATAGAGGCTAGGGAATTCAAGGATATTCCTTATCGTCGCCCCCCTGAACCTATACAAGCCTTGGTCATCGTCCCCCACCACAGCCAGATTTTGACTATCATTCATCAGCAGGGTTAATATTCGTTCTTGAATGGTGTTGGTGTCTTGGTACTCATCCACCATCATGTAAGTGATCTTCGCCCGCAGCTCTTCTCGAATTTGAGGGTGGTCTTGCAACAGTCTCAATGCCTCATATTGGATACCGGAAAAGTCGAGAGCATTAGCCTCATGTAGCTGGAGTTGATACAACTCGAAGCATGCCGCCAGTGTCCTAACCTGCGCTTCAGGTGCTTTGGCTAGAGCGTCTACATCTAAGGCTTCCTCAGCAACCTTGTTGACCCACTTCATCAAAGACTCTGACTGCATCCAAGGAGAGCGAATATTTCCCAACACCATTTCGCAGTCTGGAATCTTCCTATATTCAAAGATGTGCTGGTACAAGAAATACTGCTGGTCAAATTGGTCAAAAAGGGTAAAGTTCCTTCTCAGTCGGGTGAACTCTCTGTGTTCTTCGATTATCCTCAGGCAGATAGAGTGAAAGGTACCCAGATACATCTCATTCAGGTTAAACTTTATTTCAAGTTCGTTCAGCCGGTTTGATATTCGAGTGGTCAGCTCTCGCGCCGCTTTGTCAGTGAAGGTGACAACAAACAAAGATTCCGGTGTAACATTCTTTACAGTTATGAGGTAAACAATCCGTTCTACAAGAGTAAAAGTCTTCCCTGAACCGGGACCTGCTATGATAAGAAGTGGACCTTCGGTGGCAAGGATTGCTGAAAGTTGGTTTTTGTTGGCACCAGTAGTGAACGATGTGCATTTATCCGCGTATGGTATCAAAATGTGTCCTCCCAGAAATATCCTATTTCCCGGTCCTTGTCGTAGTAACTTTCTGAACGGCCAAGGTGGTTGCGGAGTTACATGCTGCCAACAGCCTTATACCACGACAGCCAACAGCATGAAAGTATATTCACATGAGCCACTCCATTGGCTCCATATTGGTCCGTAGAGGTGCTCCCCTCCTTACCCTGACATTGATATGTTTTTAGGCAGTGACTGCCCAGAATCGTCAGTGTAACCCTAAATTCAACATCTCCCATCACACCCCTCAATCGACTTCAGATAATATATTGTGTTTTTTTCTAAAGCTGTTTATATTCTTATTTCGTTATTCAAACCGACAGGAGGTTTACCATGCCTACAGAATCCAGTACTCAGACCAAGTTCAAGAAAGGCAAGATATACGAGATCGACCTGGATCAGCTGTATAGGGATATAGATCAGCCCAGGAAGCACTTTGACTTATTAGAACTTGAGTCTCTTAAGAAATCCATATCAGACAAAGGGCTGTTATACCCTATCATCTTTCGTGTAGATGAGTCTGGTGGCAATGTTATAGTTTCAGGGGAAAGAAGGTTCAAGGCTTTTAAGGCATTAGGCAAGGCGACTATCCCTGCAATGTTGGTGAATGATGACACTAAATGGGATGAGATTGCAGTTATTGACAATATCCAGCGCAGTAATCTGAATGTTGTAGAAGAGTCAGAGGCGTTAAACCATTTGGTTGAAAAGCATGGCCACACTCAGGAACAATTGGGTAACTTAATAGGTAAGGCTCAAAACACAGTATCTGAGATATTAGCACTAAAGGGACTGGCAGAAGAGATACGCAAGGAGGCTAGAGAGAGGAAGGATCTTAGTAGGGCTGCACTCCTTAAGATAGCTAAGATCAAGAGACCTACCTCTCAGAGGAAGGCTTACGATTCTCTTGTAGCCTCTTTGTCTACCCCTAAGAAAGAGATCAAGCGTCCTAGGCTTACTATCACTAAGAGGGCTATTACTAACACCGACAATACCCTTAAGTGCCTTAAGGAGATAGACCTGGACACCCTTGGTGCCGACAGGGAGATAGTAGTCTCCAAGCTGCAAGATTTATTGCAGGAGATACAGAATAAGCTCGCTAGTATAAGAGGTTAGGTTTTATCGGTGCACCGATACTCCTCTTGGTGAGTAGGTACAAGAAAGCCCTATCATGATTAAATGGTAGGGCTTCTTAGTCACTTATATATGGCAGGTATCAGGATCGGTTTGGATCAATATAGACCTACAACCTACCCTTAAACTCTCTTCTGTTATCCCTTGAATTTGAATCCCATTTATTATTTCTACTAAATTTAGTGGTTTTGTGTTTTTGGTCTTGCCCTAAAATGAAGTAAAGTATCATCCCTATGACGGGTATAAATATAACCAACAATATCCATACAGTCTTGTTTGATGGATTTACAAACTCACTTTTCACTATATCCACAATGGTTGATATCCAAACAACTAATAAAACGAATAATCCAATTAAATATAGAAGCATAAATCCAGCAAACACGCCAACAGCATTTTCTACCTTTTTAGAACTTATAGCTAAATTTCTAGCTTGCTGCTGCCTCATGACCTCCATCGTTCGTCTTTGTTGTTCTAGATTGGCTTGATAAGCTGCGGCCTGGTCAATCTGATATTGCTGTATAGCTGGCTGTGTGACCGGTGGTATGTAGGGCTGAATGACGGCAGGTCTATACTGCTGAGCTATCCCATTACCGACTTGCGGAACAGCATCTTTGGTCTGCACTGTGTTATCTGGCAGGTGTTTTTCACGGTACTTCTCTGGTACTGAGGAAGCGTTATCAGTAAAGTGAACCCCATTCGCGTCTTCCCACTTGTACATCTCGGCATTGGTCACAGAGGAGAATAGAGCTAACAGCATAACGACAACAATAATTTTCAATATCCCACCTAACCCTCAAAACTTAAATGGTTCAACTATTTGGACTACTGAAGCCTTTATACCATGAAGGGGGAAAACGCCAAAGAAGATTCATAAATCATAATTCTACAGCTCCAAATTAGGCTTCTATTGACACTTTTTACTCTAACCCTACATTTATCCTACCATCCAGCTAACAGTCCCACAAAACACTAATTCCTGCCAAACATCTAATTCTTCTTGTTCCAACTCTGAGGCTCTATAACGCCTTACCAAGGAATTTACTCCTCCTGGCTTCAAGCCATACCTTGCTGCGACATCCCTGATCGGCATCCCCTGTTGAACGAGATCATACACCTCTTTCTTCTGAGACGATCTGATCTTTTGCTTCGAGTACAAACCTAACTCGAAAGCATGGTCATGGTTCTCTTGAGCAGTTACCCACTCCAGGTTATCCAGTCGATTATGTGTTTTCACTCCATCAATATGATTCACCATTTTTTTATTCTCAGGGTTTGCGATGTAGGTTATGGCAATTAACTGATGAATGTAATATAATTTCGATTTACCATCTCGACTCAACATTACTCTGAGGTAACCAGCTTTCATATTATCAACTGCAGTCATTTTCCTGAGATTCTTAACTCCAGTCCTTGGTAGGCTATACACTACGCCATTTTTAGTAACAGCATACTTTCCTTCAAATCCTGGTATTTCTTTTGCGCCGTATGATATTAGTGTCATTTCAAATACTTCCTTAGTTTTAGATTCTAGTTTTACCTAGTCTCTGTTATTAACTAAGGAGGTGCTTTACTTGAAAACTTTTATAGTCACACCCCTTACAAGCTCCATATGGCACATATTACTACATACCTACCATAAACCAAGAGTATAATTGGCCATGCAATACCATGCCATCAGATATATATAAGTAAGCTACATTATAGTTGAGGAGTTACATATCAGGGAAAGTACCCTACCAATACTAATTTGTTATCTAAATTCTGAAGTGCTTCGCGGCGTAGCTCGCGCTCTCCGGCCGAGCGGCGCGCTCTCGGCAAACTCAGAATCGATTTTTTTCTTTTACTTCAGAGAGTTAGCTCGAATCCGACTGAGTTATAGAGCAGTACCCCCCCCTCATTATCACCTCTCATAGTATGTTCCCTTGCATCCTACCAAACCTTACCTTCCACATTACGTCCCTCTGTAAGGCCTTTGCCTTACTCCATCCCATTACCTTATCACCAATACACTGGTGCATGACTCCACCATCTCCTTTAGTTCTAGTTTTATATTGGGCATGAACTTTAATCCATGTTTTATTCTATTGTAACACCTACACTGCCTTGAACATAAATTGAGCCTGGTAGTTGGTTTAATATTCAATGTATTAGGTACGATATCAGTTATATTCCCTTTATACTCAGACGTAGTTGCAAAGGGTAGTTGTTGCATTGACGTTAGCCACCCAGCTACAGGTTTATAGTGGCAATGATTAGTAATATACATCAACACAGACTTAGCATATGAATATCTTGGTACAGGAGTAATACTTACTTTAAGCATACGATCCAGCACTTGGTAAAAATGATTCATCATCACGTTGCGGACCTCTTCAGCATGCCTTGCTTGGCATATAACCGAATCATGTACTGTCAATACAGGTATGTCCTTGGAGGTAAAGTGCTTTATCACCTGTTCGATAACACAAGAGTCATAATACTGCAACTCATGGCCATAATTGTTCGCCACCATGTTAGATATCAGAGGATGCTTCTTCTTAAGTAGATCTAGCTTGGATTTGATTTTATCATGGTCATGAATATTATATTTGAAAAGTTTGTGCTCTTTCCTCAAGTCATCAAATACAGCTGCGGCTGTTGACTCAGGAGAACCAGCATTGAATGCTGTCAATAAAATGAGCTTGTTAAGATCACGATCATCCTTCTTATTCTTAAGAGAAAATGGACCCTCCTCTAGGGTATAAGCATCCTCCTTTTTATCAGCATAGTTGACACCCACCTTGGCATATAGCAGATGGATGTGCATTGCTGAGAAGTCCATTTCAACAGTTGACTCTCCCTGGATGGTGATATACTTCCTTACTAGACCAGGAGCACTAATCCACCACGCTCCATAATACCGACCACCTTGCTCCAGACTGCCATTATTGAACACCCTGTAGACTGATTTATTTGACAAACGCAACACAATGCGCTTTGTACCAGCAACATCCATATCAGCCAATTGCTCCACCAACTCAGCCCTGTCACTATCAGTCAAGCATTCAATGTCAACGTCAACTAGGCTTCTCTCCAACAATTCATTGTATTGGCGTATGATCTTAATCATCGGAGTTGTGACTTTATTCTTGGGTGCTTTCATAGGAGGCTTTACCTCCCGAGTCTTAGTTTTCCCTTTGTAGATATAGGTCACTTCTTTAGGTTCCCCTCTAAGAACCAAAACATCGTCTTCTGTGAATGTAGATATCATGTCCGGTGTCACATGGTACTCATTTATTAAATTATAAAGTTCAGGTGCTGGCCTCATTCGGCTTACATATGAATGAAAGGACTCAGTTTCATTATCATAAAACTGTCCCCCTGGGTGGTTATCAAGCAGACCTTCACCAGCAAGATGATCTATGCACCCGACCAAATAGTCATATGTTACATTGTGGTTCTTTATATACAAATGCTCACTACCAGTGTTGACGTAATCCCCTTTATCCCTACTATAGGCAATATACTGTTCAGTATCACATAAGTAAGAATGATAAAGGTCCATAACCAGAGCCTTCATATTGATCCGATACCCACGACTCTTCCGAGAGGGGATACCCTCCACCAGATAACGCACCAGAGCATCGACCTCCTTAGCCTCACTCCAACGATTACAGTTGATCCACCTGAAGTTGTCGTATTCCGAATATGTTTTTTTCATAATGGCTCCGACATACAAAAGGGGAGACCGAAATCTCCCCTTCTAATACATTTAATGTGGAAGTTATACCTTACATCGGTAGAAACAATGCACGAAATTTTCTTGCCCAGAGGTTGTGTGATCTGGCCACAATCTTCCAGAAGCCTGTTTCCGAAACGAACCAGATTGGGCGGTTTAGATTTGCTCCTTCTACAGTGAGCTTTCTCTTATCCTCCTGGGTAAGATTCATCTTAGTCCATACCCACTGATGCCCACCGTACCCACAGCGTGTGCCTGTAAGCGCACATAGACTTTTAGATGATACCCAATCCTGTCCATCCTCATGGACGATTAATGCATCGTTACTTCGCGCACCAAAATAGTGAGTCAGTAGATTTCTCATGTGCTCTCCTAGTTAAGACAAATATTGTACTGTCGGCGTTTTTCGGATATGAGACCATAGAGAAGAGAGGAGACCGGGATCTCCCCTTCACAATCCCAGCGATAGGCAAGACTGCTCTATGCTGCTTCGTCAACGTCCCCACCGTCATTGACGGGGAACTTGTCCAACATCCACTGGTCAACCTTTGCTTTGGCCTTCCCATAGTGCCGGGTATATGCATCAGATCGAGTAATGTGAGATTTAATCATCTCCTGACCATTGGTCTGAGTGCAACCATCCTTGCCTTTCATGGCATTTACAGCCCACCACTTCTCAGCATTAGTATACGCATGTGTGAGGTCCTTAGTCAGACCATCCTTCGGGATGATATAATCGCAAGCAGCAAAGAGCTTCTTACCTGCCTGAGTCTCTATGGTAGGATCGAGTTTGACAGCTTCTTTCAGCAAAGTAAGTGCGTTTTCAACATCTTGAATAGTCGCGGCAGTCTTAGTAGTAGTGGTTTTCAAGGTAGTTGGGCCTCCAAGCCCATCTTTCGTGTTGCATTACAAGGCGTCGTATCTCATAATGACAGTGGTTAAGTTGCCTCGCTTGGTATCCTTGGCCTTGCCCCTGTTGAGTTCTCAGCTCTTCAGGGGCTTCTTACTCCTGGTAGTCTAACCATCCTCTTACCAGCAACCTCCTCGCTCTGTATGTCCGTGTGTTCCGTTCCGATGAACCAACATTACCATCGACCTAATTTGAGAGCAATACTTTATTCAACCATAACATATAGTTACAAGGGTTAACTCTTCAGGCGAGCCAACCCCCACAATCTCACATAGACGAAGGGCATTGGCACATCAATTGCTCATTCAGGTAGGTAACAAGAGGGCTACGGTAAGGAAAGATGACCTTGGCAGGATAGTGCGATCAGTTTTTGCGCCTTTATATAATCTTGAATTACTGTTTTGCGAGTTTCTTTAATATCTTTTTTTGACAACTCGTACTTTTCAGCGATCTTCCTGCAAATCGCATCAACCCGACTTCTGTCAACAGTACCCATATCGACTATCTTTATGCATTTCCCAACTGCCTCATACTCCTTAAATAAATCAAACACATCTATACACCTTTTCCATAATCTAAATTGCACAGTGTATTCACTATTGCCTCCACCACTCTTCACCTTATAATAGTCTTCTGAATAATTTATTTCATACATACGCTTTGCATAATATTTAAGGTTTGCACAATACTCATCTATGTTGCAATTTGTTTGTTCAATTGAATTATATAAAGTGAGATCGTATTTAATGTTTTCAGCAACGTCCCTTTTGTCATAGACATGCCTGGCAGCGTTCGGATCAGATTGTTCTTTATAATGGGATAGCCTTTCTTCTTCAGGAGAATCACTTCTTTTGTAAAACTCATACAGGTAATGGTTATATCCTTGAACAAAAGTTATTCTATCAGCATTTTCTACGCCACCGATCTTAACCGATGACCAATATTCCTCCATGTTGAAGGCAGATATTATAGCATCTATATCATCATACCCCATCTCGACCACAAACATCTTACGTATAAGAACAGATTTCATTATCCTTACATCAATATTCCAAGCATTAATCGGAGTAAAATATATTTCGCCGCTATCCACATATATTCTTTCTACTATATACAACTTATCATCATCATTGATTAAATCAAACCTATCATCCTTAAATGTTTCCTTCGTTAGCACATCCATTTTGAGTCTCTGCTTCATACTAGCAGTAATGTACGACACAACATACCTTATTGTACTAAGTATTACGATGTTAAACTTATTAATGCCACTACCTGAGAGTCTAGCCATCAGTCCATTATGCTCTAACACATCCACTACCTGCTGCTCTCCATCTTCAACATCTCTAGGATCATACTTAGCAAGAGTATACAGCAACCTGTTTATACCAGACATTTTCACACCTCACCATCACCGATATTTGGCACAAGGGAGGACGAATCCCTTGCTTGAGTTAATGTAGCATCTAAATTCAGCTAGTTACAGACTCAACACTTTACATGTAGTGACTATTGAAGCAAAACCAATCTCTTTTATCATATAAAAGCCCTTGGAACAACTTGTGTTTGGTTGGTTTTAAGGCTCGCTTTTTTCTGTGCAGAGGCTTTTCTCTGCACTGGAAAAAGTGAAACCAGCAACGCAGAACTACCTGGAAGGATCACCACATAAGAAGACATAGGACGGTATGCCTTGAGAGGTCACAACCCTTTACTAGCAGTATTTAGAGGGGTGGGGTCGTGGAACGGAACGATTCCGATCTTAGATATTCAGTAACTCTACTCACCGTAACTTATCAAAATGAAATCACTGCCAGGTATTGCTTTCCTTACTGTCTGCCTATCTGCCATAGCAACAACTACATTGACCTTACCACTACCCCCCAACCGATGAGTAAAAGCGCAGCGCTGGCTGGCGGACGTGAGGCTGGCAAACGTAACCTTGGTACTATTGCTATTAGTCAGGGTAACGATCACTACCCTGGCAATCACTCGTCAACCACTTGGTATATTGAAAGTTGACAACTCTCCCCTGATATCACTAAGGTTGCATTGCTTACATGGCCAGCAAGATATCCTAGTATCTGCCCCCAACAGTCTACATTTTCAATAGAGAGTTAAGCCCAATCGCCAGCATTAGCTATAGGGGATCAATCTCAATATCATAATCCAAGTGCATCATTGCCTCCATCAGAATTTTTGGCTGATACCACATTGCATCAAACACCTAAACCATCGTAATGGCAGCAATAGCTTGCAAGGATTCAATGTTTATCTGGTAATCCAACATATTGACCATTTCCTTAGTATCTTGAAGGCTGTATGGCTTACCGTACCTTCCGAATGTCATGCTTTTATTGCTATGCCCTGCAATCTCAACGAGGATTCTTTCATCCACTCGCTTCTGCTTCAACGTGTCAATGAAGGTATGCCTAAAAGAATGGAAATTCAACTTGTCATCTGTGGTAACATGCTTCCTGAGGAATCCTGATTTGGTGCCAATACCATTACCAAGGAACCAGTTGGCAAAGCTCTTATGATAACCTCTACCTGTCAACTTCAGATTCATCCACAACCGAGGAGCACCAGCCTTGACCATACAAGTACGGTAATCAAGCAACCCAAGCTTAATCAGCTCTCCATGCAGGGGTATCTTTCGTCTTGCAGATGCACTCTTGATCATTTTCTCGTCACCGTCAGATGTCTCTATGTGAAAGTACCATACTCCTGTCTCTGCGTCCTGTGCGATATCCCTTGTATTGAGCTGACAGATCTCGTTAAGGCGCATCCCCGAATATAGTGAAATGATCGGCAACCAGAACCTATCTGGAAAGGCTGCAAATTTAGCCTTATCCTCAGGCGCCATACAAACGTAGGCCGTTACCAGCTTCCTTAGATCATCCCGGCTATATGCCTTTCTCAGCTCATCAGGTCTTACCATCTTGGCCTTTCCATGCTTTACTCCGTCAGCAGGGTTCCTGTCAATATAGCCGACCCTAACAGCCCAGGTGAAAAAGCTGTTCACCCTTACGAGGTAATTGATGATCGTCGTATCACTCAAGGTGTCCTTTGGTTGCATCTCCAGGACCTCTGCAATACTCTTCCCGTCATAGACCTTGTGTTTGCTCATATTCCTCGGCAGTTGCTTTAGCACCGTAAGGAACCCAAGGACCGTGTCCCGGGTTATTGCCCTAATGTCCATATCACCGGAAACCCTGACAAACAGCCAACACTTAGTCTCAATTTCATAGATAGATGGACCAGCAGCCTTCTCGGTTGTCTTGTACTCCTGTATATACGCTTCTACCAATTTCGATAGCTGGTACTTCTGGCTGGTTACCTTCAGAGCGACAAGAGGTTGCTGCTCATCTACCTGCTCACCGTTTCCACCATGCCTTATGCCTTTGTCTCCGTCATAACTAAATGCTGAGGCTAAACCTCTGGCTTGCGCACTGGTCATCATACCAGACCTCATGAGGGTAAAGGTATGCTCAGTTCTGTAGGACCACGTCTTGAGTAGTTTCCTAGCTTGAGTAAGGCTTTCCGTCTTTAATGATCGCCTGAGTTCCTTCAAGGGAAACATCGCTAGAAGGTCAGAAGGTATCCTGCATCGAAAGTAATAGGTGTGGTTAACTCTATAGAGATACATAGTTTTTGGCATAGGTTTGTCCTCAATGTGTCATAAATTGTGGACAGCTATGGAAAAATTCAGATTTTGCG
>Ga0209123_1000988_pt1 | contig 31052 bp, 27 predicted proteins | sample BarGraIncu00431A_FD_184500 | JGI IMG/M metagenome (GOLD analysis project Ga0209123, IMG submission 184500) | Arctic peat soil microbial communities from Barrow, Alaska, USA - Barrow Graham LP Incubations 004-31A (SPAdes) (version 2) | ecosystem: Environmental > Terrestrial > Soil > Wetlands >... | reverse complement strand
TGTGTCTCACAATATCCTACCGAACCAGATAATTTGAATTTGAAAACAATTACTTATTTAAAGTCGCATTATGGACAATATAAAATTGGATTTTCTGATCATACTATCGGTATAGCAGCTCCCATAGTTGCAATTGGTATGGGTGCTGAAATTATTGAGAAACATGTAACTATTGATCGAAATATGAAAGGAACTGACCAGGCTGGTTCATTGGGGCCTGACGGTGTAAACAGAATGATTCGGGATATTCGTCTAACAGAACATTGGTTGGGAAAAGAAGATTTATTTATTGATCATAATGTATTTGAAACTAAAACTAAACTGGAGCGTTCAATTGCAGCAAAAAAAACACTAAAGGTTGGAGATATTATTAAAGAGGATGATTTGCATTTGTTAAGTCCTGGTGATGGTTATAAATGGAATCAAAAAGATGAAATAATTGGTAGAATAGTTAAAGTAGAAGTTGTAAAAAACGAGCTGATTTATCCAATAAATGTTCAATAAAATTTCAAATAATGATCTGTTTAAATATCACTATAGCGTTACCGTACTTCATTTTTAGATATAGTTAAGATGCAGAATAATTATTCTTATTTATTAAGTTTAGTCATGCAAATGACAACAAGTATCGAAATGTTTTGGTTTTTATTTAAGAAAAACATAAATCATGTTGATTATGGTTTGATTTTTAGTAGAAGTTACGTTAAGGAACTGAATGGGTTAATCAATTAATATTGTATTAATTTGCCAAATGAAAAATATTTAAAAATTGATAAGTGCAAATTTTGCGGAGATGATTGTATATTTACAATTTATTAAAATATGGGAATAATATGAACTTACCAAAATTAATTTTAACGGATATTGATGGTGTGTGGACAGATGGAGGAATGTATTATGATCAAACTGGTAATGAGTGGAAAAAGTTTAACACTTATGATAGTGCTGGTGTTTTATTTGCTCATAAATTGAATATTCTCGTTGGGATAATAACTGGAGAAACGACTGAAATAGTAAAACGAAGATCTGAAAAATTAGGAATTGATTATTTATGTCAAGGTGTACAGAATAAATTAGCGAAAGCCACAGAACTTTGTGATTCGTTAGGTTTTACTTTAGAAGATGTAGCCTATATCGGTGATGACCTTAATGATATTGAATTATTAAAGAATGTAGGATTCTCTGCTACACCGGCAAGTGCCCCACAATATATTAAAGATATTGCAAATGTATCACTCTCGAAAAAAGGAGGTGACGGTGTCTTTAGAGAATTTGTTGAGTATATTTTTCAAGCTTCAGAACATAATTTACCAATTTAAATACGGCCAGTATTTTTTATTATATAAAGATGAATGTGAAGAGTTTCATAAAAAAATGGTTGATACCCAGGGGTTATATTGAGATGTATAAAAAAAGTATCACTTCCAAGCAGTTTCTTCCTGAAAAACTTCTTCCTGAAAATGAAAATTTACGGAGTAAATATAAAGACGTAAAACGGTGTTTTATTTTAGCAACAGGTCCTTCTATAAAGAATGAGAATCTGGATTTACTACAAAACGAATTTTGTATTAGCGTTAGTAATTTTTTTGTACACGAGAAGTATTTAAGCTTGAAACCCAAATTTCATGTTTTTGCACCTTCCCATCCTCCAATCACTTCGGAACAGTATTCTGCTTGGTTAAAAGATGCTTCTGATAATACTCATTTTGAGACTACATTTGTGGTTGCAGATTCAAATCGTTCTATTGTTGAATCAACTTTAATCCATTCAAATAAGTTGTTCTATTTATCAGGCGGAGATTTTCCTGTTGATTTTTGCAAAAGGCTTCCGCCCGTTCAAACAGTTGTGCATGTGGCTATTTATCTGGCTATTTATTTGGGAATTAAAGAAATTTACTTGTTAGGTGCAGATCATTCATGGGTTTTACATTATGGTAAAAGTAATCATTTTTATGAAGAAAATAAACATAAATTAGTGCAACAAAACTATAGTGAGTGGATAGAAGATGATATTGGTAAAGAGTTTGAAAACAATGCAGTCCTTTGGGATTTTTATCGAAAAATTCGTTCCTATTCAAAAGAAAATAATTATAAAATTGTAAATCTCACTAAAGAATCTTTGTTGGATGTTTTTGAAAGAGATACTTTAGAAAATATATTAAAGAATTAGATGCTGTATTTTTGTACCCTATTTGACTCTAATTATTCCGCAAAAGGATTGGTCATGTACTACTCTTTATTGAAGTATTGTAGTCATTTTCATCTATATATTTTCGCTTTCGACAATGATATTTATCGTGTACTGACATCTATGAATCTCGAAAATGTTACGGTTGTATCACTGACTGAATTTGAAGATGAAGCATTATTAAGTATTAAAGAAAAACGAACTGAAGCAGAATATTGTTGGACTTCCACTTCCTCTACTATTCTATATTGTATTACGCAGTTTAAATTATCTCATTGTACTTATATTGACGCTGATATTTGTTTCTTTAGCAATCCAAAAGTGTTGGTAGATGAGATGAGTATAAAAGATGTATTAATTACTTCACACCGTTATACTCCCGAATTTGATAAGACTGAAACATCTGGAAAATACTGTGTCCAATTTGTTACTTTTAGGAATACTGAGAATGGTTTGAAAGTGTTGAATTGGTGGAAAGACGCTTGTATAAATTGGTGTTATGGCTATTATGAAGATGGAAAGTTCGGAGATCAAATGTATTTGGATGATTGGACCACAAGATTTACAGGTATACACGAACTAGAGCACCTTGGAGGTGGTGTTGCACCATGGAATATGCAACAATATTCATTTTTGAAATCTGATAACAAATTGATAGGTACAGAACTTTCGAATGGGAATACTTTCGAATTGGTTTTTTTCCATTTTCATGCACTTCTTTCTTCTCAAAAAGGATTTTTACACGAATTTAATTTTGAAGCTTATCCATTGCCTTCTAAAACAAAGGAATATATATATATGCCTTATGTTTCGAAATTAAAAAAACAATATAGACAGTTAATGCAATTCAATAAATGCATTGATGGAATTGCCACAAAAGAAATAAACATTTCTTGGTGGAAATATGCTAAAGTTATTCGAAAAAGAATCTTGAATAAGGACAATAAATATAGCTATTGGATAGGTCGATAGTCTACAGTGTTAAATAGATAGTTTGTAGTGGGGTTTAAATAGTTTCAAATTTCAAATTAAGATATATGTCGGAATTAATTGATTTAAAGACTTTCACAGATGTTCGAGGAAACCTAACAGTTATAGAGAAAGTAATACCTTTTGATATAAAACGTATTTTTTATATTTATGGGGTTGATGATTCCAAACGTGGTGGACACAGACATTACAAAACTATACAGGCTGCAGTGTGTATTCAAGGAAACTGTACCATTCATTCTACGAATGGTGTTTCAACATCAGAATTTGAGTTGGATAGCCCACATAAATGTTTAATTCTTCAGCCTGAAGATTGGCATATTATGTTTGATTTTTCTCCGAATGCGATTTTAATTGTATTAGCTTCTGAATACTTTGAACCAAAAGATTATATTTATGAACCCTACGATTGAATATGAAAGTTTACTAAATAGCAATAAACAATTTACCGATGCATACGTTCACGAGTTTCGGTCCGTATTGGAAAGTGGTTGGTATATTTTGGGTAATAAAGTCAAAGCATTTGAAGATGAATTTTCTCATTTTACCCAATCAGAGCATTGTATTGGAGTTGCTTCAGGTTTAGATGCATTGATTTTGGCGTTGAAAGTATTTGATTTCCCTGCAGGTTCTGAAGTTATTGTACCATCTAATACATATATAGCTACAATACTGTCTATTCTGCATTGTAATTTAAAACCTATACTTGTTGAACCTGAACTGGATACGTATAATATTAATCCAGCATTAATTGAAGAATGTATAACACCAAATACCCGAGCCATAATAGTAGTTCATTTGTATGGAAAACCCTGCAAGATGGATCTCATAATGGAGATTTCCAAGCGTCATAACTTACCTGTTATTGAGGATTGTGCCCAAGCTCATGGAGCCAGATTTAAAACCAAGCAAGTAGGAACATTTGGAATAGGTGCATTTTCATTTTACCCAACAAAAAATTTAGGAGCTGTCGGAGATGCCGGAGCAATAATAACATCTGATGATGAATTAGCTAGAAAATTCAGATCGTTACGAAATTATGGTTCAGAAAGTAAGTACCATAATGAGTATGTAGGTTATAACTCCAGGCTTGATGAGGTTCAAGCAGCTTTATTATCAGTTAAACTAAAGTTTTTAGATGAAATCACAGAACACAAACGTAAACTTGCATCTATCTATTTATCTGAATTAAAAAATGATTATATTTGTCCAGATGTTTCAGAAAATTGTTATGATGTTTATCATATTTTTAATATTCGTCATCCAAAGCGAGATGATTTGAAAGCATATCTTTTGAAGCATGGTATAAAGACAGAAATCCACTATCCCATACCACCTCATAAACAGCAAGCTATGCAAGGTCTAATTTTCGGGAATTATCCAATTTCTGATGAAATACATAATACGACATTGAGTTTGCCAATATCTTATGGACACACTGTGAATGATATTAATCGTATTGTTGAAGTGTTGAATAAATTTTAAATCAAGTAATTTATGCCAATACTTTCAATAGTAACTATAAATAAGAACAATGCAGAGGGTTTGCTAAAAACGATAGAAAGTGTTGTCGAACAAACTTTTAATGATTTTGAATATTTAATTGTAGATGGTGAATCTTCGGACTTAAGTTTACAAACAATTAAACTATTCTGTAATTCTAGTACGCCACAATTCTCCTGGATTAGTGAGCCAGATAGTGGCATTTTTAATGCTATGAATAAAGGAATTAAAAAGTCAAAAGGTGAGTATTTATTATTTCTTAATTCAGGTGATTTTTTAGTAAATAAAGAAGTGTTGGAGAGAGTTTTTTGTGAAAAAAGTACAGAAGATATTCTTTGTGGGCAATCAATTGTGAGTGATAAAGGTAAAGCTATTTACACGACTAATACACCTGATTTTTTTAAACTAAGCAATTTCTATAAATCAACTATTTCTCATCAAGCCACTTTTATAAAAAGAACCTTGTTCGATAAATTTGGATTATACAAAGAAGATTTAAAATTAATGTCAGATTGGGAGTTTTGGATTAGAAGCATTATTCTTGGTAATGCATCTACAAAAAAATTAGATATAATTATTTCAGATTATAATTTAGATGGAATATCGAGTGATATAAATAATAAAGCCTTAATTGAAATTGAAAGATCAAGAGTCTGGACTGACTTGGGATTAAAAAATATTATTCCTGATTATCAGGCTTGGGAGCAAGAACAAAATAATATGGCAATAATGTATTGGGTAAAATCGAAATCATTTATATACGAACTATTACTTTTAGTTTATAGAATAGCTGTAAAAGTAAAAATAAATAAAACAAAATGAGAATGGAACCAAGTTATTCTTATGAAACTCCCATTTTGTTACTAACATTTAATCGTCCGGTACATACAAGTAAAGTATTTGAAGCTATTAAAAAACAAAAACCTAAATACTTATTTGTTTTTCAAGATGCCCCACGTTCAGATAATGACGCAGATAAAGATAAATGTTCTGCTGTTCAAGCCATTTTTAAAGAGCCTCTGGATTGGGATTGTAAACTTAGAACTAATTTTGCAAGTGATAATTTAGGTTGTGGAAAAGGGCCTGTAACAGGTATTTCGTGGTTTTTTGAAAATGTTGAACAAGGTATTATTATAGAAGATGATGCTGTTCCTTCAGCTGATTTTTTTCAATTTGCAGCAGAATTATTGGAAAGATATAAAAATAATGTAGATATACGTGCTATTGGAAGTATGAAAATTGATACGGAGATATATGGAAATGCTTCCTATTATTTTTCAATGATGAATAGAACGCTTTGTGCCTGGGCAACCTGGAAAAGAGCTTGGCTTGATTTTGATTACTACATGAAAGATGTAACTATTAAAGATATAAAGAAGGCATTCGTAAAATATAAATTAACTTGGAAAGAAAAATATTACTGGGAAGGAATATTCCTGGAGATACAAAAAGATAGATTAAGAGATACTAGTTGGGATCTTCAATTCCTTTTTTCTATTTGGTTGAATCAGGGTATGGGTATATGTCCTAATGTCAATTTGTCAACCAATATAGGTTTCGATTTTGAAGCTACGCATACAACCAATTCTGATAATCCCGCGGCTAACTTACTTGTAGAAAATCTTTCACATATAATTCATCCAACAAAATTAAAAATAAATAGAAAGTCTGATCGAAAATTTGTGAAAATGTATTATCAACCATATGAGTATGGTTTTCAGGGATTTAAAAGATTACCTTTTCGTATAAATGTAACTCTCAAGAGATTGCTAAAATATGAAGGAAGTTGGTTAAAATGATTTCTGAAGTGAAAATGACATTTTTTTTATCTGTAATTTTAATTTTGTTATTCTAGTCAATATACAATGCGGCATATACAATTACTTATATTCAGTTTCATACTGTTTTGCCTCCCACTTAATGCTCAAAACATCAAACTTGTTTTTCGATATGATGATTTTACTCTCAAGAGCGATTCATTAGACGAAGCAGTTGTGCGTATTTTCCAGCAACATCATATTCCATTAGTGCTGGGTATAATTCCTTGTGATTCAAATGAAAAAATGATCCTTGAAAAAGGATATCCCTTTCTTTCTTTCCTAAAGAAAGGTGTTCAGGAGCAGTCCGTCGAAATAGCCCAACATGGGCTTAATCATCTTAAAATATCCTATGGAGAGTTTGGAAATTTAAATAAAGATGAGCAGACTAGACGTTTGCAAAAAGGAAAAACCGTATTAGATTCAATATTTAATATAAAGGTTCTGACTTTTATTCCTCCCTGGAATGCATATGATAATAACACACTTGAAGTTATTGAAAAGAATGGAATGAAGGGTATTTCTTCGGCAATATGCATTGGTCAACCCTGGTCTAATTCACATATCAGCTATTTCCCCGAGACTATTGAAGATTTTGGATTGTTGATGCCCACATTGGTGAATAATCGTAACAGAAATGGAGTTATAGTGGTTATGTTTCATCATTATACTTTTAATAGAGGCTATACATTGCTGTATTTAGACAGTATGCTCACTTCGATAAACAAGCTTAAGTATGTGCATTGTGTTAGTTTTAAGCAATTGTACGCTGCCAATGAAATATCTGATAAAGAAAGAATGAATTACAATATGGAAAGTAATTTATTGTACAAACAGCTTCATATGCAAGGAATGATCCAATCGACTTCATTTGCATTTTGGGTGAGGGTGTTGAATATCATTGTGTATATGATTTGGAGTTTACTTATGTATTTGTTATCTTTATGGTTATTAAAACGTTTTAAGAGCTTCAACCTGAATAACAAAGAAATTTTGATTGGTATTCTACTACTTTTTTTTGCAGGTTTAAGCGTCTATTTACATTTTCTGGCTCCGATAAAGTTACTATTTGCATTCATAATTTTTTCCTTTGTGCTGGCATTGTTTTCCAGAGCTAAATTTAAATGAATTGAATTGAAAACAGGATAAAAGATCTAGTACTATGAAACTCACTATAATTACCATCAATTACAATAACGCTTCGGGTCTTAAAAAAACTATGGAAAGTGTTTTTGCTCAAACTTCAACCGAGTTTGAATATATTGTGATTGATGGTAATTCTACAGATGGAAGTATTGAAGTTATTCAACAATTCAACAATTCACCGATGCAATATTTTTCGTTTATTTCAGAACCTGACTCAGGTATTTATAACGCTATGAACAAAGGTATCGGTATGGCAAAAGGGGAGTATTGTCAGTTTTTGAATTCAGGAGATTGTTTGGTAGCACCGGATGTTACAGCAAAAATGTTGAAAGCCTTGCCGGATAATTGTAGTATCTTTTATGGAAATATGTTGAAACAAATGCCAAAGGGCAAAATACGCAGAGATACTTGCGAAGAAGGAAATATTACCATGTTAACCTTTTACACGGGTTCATTAAATCATTCTCCTGCTCTTATTAAACATAGCTTATTTGATCAGTATGGACTTTACGACGAAACACTGAAAATTGTATCTGATTGGAAATGGTATTTGAATGTAATAGGTATTCACAATGAACCTGTAAAGTACATAAATTTAGATATTACTCTTTTTGATATGACAGGTATTAGCACTGTAAATTCAGTACTTGACAAACTAGAACGTAGAAAAGTATTACAAGAATTACTACCTGCTTCGGTGTTAGCAGATTACGAACGTTGGGCTTTCTCGATTGATCAACAGAAACGAATTAATCGCTATTGGATTACTCGAAATGGGTTTTGGCTTCTAGAAAGAATGCTCTTTAAATTCGAAAAATATAAAACTTAGATATATAAATAATAAAATATAAATATGAAAACAGCTTTTGCTACTTATAAATTAAAGATTGAATCTCCATTTGATATTATAATCCATAAGGTCAATAAAATAGTTTTGGGAAAAGATAAAGCAGATGGAATGAAGTGGTTAAAGCATAGTTCTCGACTACGAAGAAAGTATTTTATAGATGGACTATGGGACTTTAATGGAATTAAGTTGCCAGATTACACACCAGAACCTATTGGATGGCTCATATATACGATTTATATGGATTCATTATTTGTTTTTTGTAATCATAAAGATAATTATGATAGCTCGTTGATTGATAAATTAGATAAATATCTACCAGAAGGAACATACGGATATAGAAACAATGATTTTGATGTTAGGGTTAAAGAAAATGACATTGTTATAGATGCAGGTGCATGGATAGGTGATTTTAGTGCCTATGCCTCTTTTAAAGGCGCAAATGTTTACGCTTTTGAACCGAGCAAAGAAACTTTCGGATATTTAGAGAAGACAAAAGAATTGAATAAAAATATTCTGATTGTAGAAAAGGGTTTGGGTGATAAGTCAGGTGTTTTTTCAATGTCTCGTAACTCTGCAAATTCGGGTGCAAATCAGATTACAGAAGAATCTGATATGTCAGAAAAAATTGAAGTGACCACGATTGATGAGTTTGTAGCAGAAAATAATTTAAATCGAATTGATTTTATTAAATCAGACATTGAAGGTTTTGAACGTAACATGTTAGTCGGAGCAAAAGAAACTCTTAAGCGATTTGGTCCTAAATTAGCGATTTGCACGTATCATTTACCGGATGATCCTGAAGTTTTAGCAAAAATTATTTTAGACGCAAACCCCAATTACATTATTATACAAAAAAGAAAAAAACTCTATGCGATGGTCAAATAGTGATTTTTTTATGGAAGTAAAACTTTATGGATACTAAATTCTCAATTATAATACCTGTCTATAATGTCGAAGACTACTTAAATAAGTGCTTGGATTCAATTTTGTTTCAAGACTATATTAATTTTGAAGTTATATGTATTAATGATGGTTCTACAGATAATAGTCTGGCAATTTTAAAAGAGTATGAAAAAGAAAATGAGAATTTATCTATTATTAATCGTATCAATCAAGGACCCAGTAGTGCCAGAAACGAGGGTCTTAGGTTAGCGAAGGGAGACTATATTTTATTTTTAGATAGCGATGATTATTTTTATCATAATTATGTGTTATCTGAGCTGTTTTCTGTAATAAAAGACAATAATATTGATTGTGTTTATTTTCCTGGGGGGTGTGAAACGCCTGATTGGTCTGGTACAGAGAAGTATTCTGTAAAACATTATAGTAATGGCTGGGATTGTTTAATTGAAAATTGTAGAAGGTCCAAAATATTAGTTTTTGGCTCAATATATTCTCAATGTTATAAACGAGCGGTTTTATTGGAGAATAATCTTTTTTTTAATGAAGACTTAGTATATGCCGAAGATCGTTTATTCGTCGTTCAATTTTTTTTCTTTGCAAAGAAAACAATTGTTTACCCCGAACCTCTTTATTGCTATAATCTCCGTAATGGTTCATTGATGACAAGTGAAAATTCTGATTTGAAAATATCCAATGTAAAAAAAAGTGCTGAATTGATTTATATGTTTTGTAAAAGTAATAATATCTCAAATAAAAAATCTATTTTAATTTATGCCAATGCTATGTATGTTTCTGCTGTTCTGGATGAGTATAAATTGAAAAGAATAAATAATATAAATAAAACTATTTTATTTGCAACAGGCATAGGTTTCTCAAAGTTGTTTCAATCTTTATTGTTGTACCTACACCCTTTTTTGTATTTGTTTTACAAAGGTACAGCATCTAAGATTTTACTGATTTATAAAAAAGCAAGAAAATATGAGTAACCCACTTCTCATTTGTATGACCCCTGTTCGTAATGAGGCTTGGATATTGCATGCCTTTTTAAAAGCCACCAGTCTTTGGGCTGATTATATTATAATAGCAGATCAAGGTTCAACTGATGGAAGCAGAGAAATTGCGTTAAGTTATCATAAAGTCATTTTAGTTGAAAATAAAAATCCTAATTTCAATGAGGCTGAACGTCAAAAGATGTTGATTGACAAAGCCAGGGAAATCGAAGGAGATAAGATTTTATTTGGATTGGATGCTGATGAGATTTTTGCCGCAAATTTCAAAGAAACAGAAGATTGGCAAAAAATATTAAATTCTCAACCTGGGGATGTTTTTTGGTTTAGGTGGGCAATTATTTGTCCTGATAAAGAACATTACTGGGATCATCAGACTTTTTTCCCTTGGATGTTTCATGATGATGGTAAAGAGCTACATAGTAGCTATGTACGCAATATTCATAGTATGCGTATTCCATATCCGATTGAAGAAAAACAAATGTATTATGTGACAGATTTTAGAGTTTTGCATTTTGTTTCTTTTAATGTAAAAAGAGAAATTGCTAAAAGAAGATTCTATAAATTAGTAGATTATTTAATGAATAATCTCAGTATTGTTCAACTTAGTCGTATGTATACATTCAAAAAGTCGAAAGATGATTTGGTATTACTGCCTCAAATTTGGATTCACAATCCAAACACGAATAAATTTGATTTGTTTGAAGAAATTGATTTGTCAGATAATGATTTCTGGTTTGATAACTATATAATTAAACAAATCGAATCAAATCTTCAAAAAGTCAGTAAAATTGATATATGGGATAAAGATCTTTTACATAAATACAATATCGTTGATCAACGCACAGGGCTTTACAAACTTATTCATTGGTATTTAAAAATAACAGTAAATTTTTCTAATAACTTTCTTGTAAAACTTACTGACAAAGTATTTAAAAAAATGAGTTTCTAATCGCTTTGATTGTTAATCAAAATAATAGATAATAATTAGTAAGCATGTGTGTTTAATAGTAGTTTAATGTATTTTTTCTTCGTATATTATCGAATATCCTTAATTTGTATTTATCATAAGATGTTTTATTTGAAAATTCTAACGTAATTAAATAATTTCAATCACAATAATATGCATATTTGTGTTATTTGTAATAATAGTTTTGAAAATAAAATTATTGAACCCAAAGAGATGATGTTTGGGTTTCGTGATAAATTTAAATATTTTCAATGTTCAGAGTGTGGATGCCTCCAAATTATTGACATTCCAGAAGATATGAGTAAATATTATCCCTCCACTTATTATTCTTATTCTGAGAAAACTAAAAAGACTATTAGCAATAAAATTAAAGACTATTTATTGCCAAGTTCAATGAAATTTAGAATGGGAATATCAAAATCTTTAGTTGGATTGATGTCAAATTTTCGTTATAGTTCTACATTCCCATGGATAAATAATGATATTGGGCAGTTTTATAATAAATCGGTTTTAGACGTTGGTTGTGGTTCGGGGTTATTAATTTCCTATTTTAAAAAATGTGGATTTAAAAATTTAACAGGAATTGATCCTTATTTGTATGAGAGTATTGAAAATAAGAATTACTCTTTATTAAAGAAAGAGCTATATGAAATAAATGATAAGTTTCATTTAATAATGTTTCATCATTCTTTTGAGCACATGGATGATCCTCATAAGATTTTTAAAAAACTTATTGATCTTTTAGAAAATGATGGATTATTACTTTTTCGAATTCCCTTGGCAGACTCTTATGCATTTCGTAAATACTGTTCAAGTTGGTTTTCATTGGATGCTCCACGTCACTTTTATTTGCACTCAGTGAAAAGTTTGAATTATCTCGCTGAAAAATATGGTTTTAAAATAGATAAAATTACTTATGATTCCACATGGCAACAATTTTATTTTTCCGAAAGCTATAAACGAAACATAGCTCTGAATGAAACTTTCGATGAGTTTTTAGTTAAAACTAAGAAGGATTTCCAGCGACAGGCAGATGTTCTTAATAAATTGATGGATGGTGATCAAGCTTGTTTTTATATAAAAAAGGCGTAGACATTAAAAATGCTTTTTAATGTAATTTTATAATTTGTGTGAGTTTTAAATATAATACCATTAACGATGAAATTAGATAGTTCTTTCGAGAATCAAAATATTGAGAAATTTAAAAAGTCATCCTGCCTTTGGTGTGGAAAAACCGCAATTTTTAAAACAAAACAAAAGGGTTATCAAGAGCCTGATTTATTTGATATATTTCATTGCCAATCATGCAATACATCTTTTTCAATGCCAAGAGTAAATAGTGATAGGATATATGAATTAATTTACAAAAATGCACAAAATGTCAGAGGTTATGGTCGGTATTTGAAATACCAAAATGAAGTTATTAAGCAATCAAATCCGTTAAAGTTTCTAGCCAATTCAGAACCGTCATATTGGGGTCCAGTTTATGCACTCCAACACATTTTAATGACTGATAAAAAAGCTCGAATATTGGAAGTTGGTTCAGGATTAGGATATTTTACATATTCATTGAAGAATGTAGGGTACAATGTACAGGGATTAGAAATCTCAAAAGAGGCTGTAACTGGTGCAAAGGAAAAATACGGTGATTTTTATATATGTGATGATCTTTATAATTTTGCAGAAAAAAATCTAGAAAGTTATGATGTTGTAATAATGACAGAGGTTATTGAGCATTTAAGCGACCCCAAAGAATTCGTTCAGTCAATAAAAAAAATATTAAATCAACGTGGTGTTTGTATATTTACAACCCCGAATAAATCTTTTTATCCTAAAGATGTTGCATGGTACTCTGATGCACCGCCAGTGCATTGTTGGTGGTTTAGCGAAGACTCGATTAAGTATATTGCAGATTTATACAAAATGCAACTTAAATTTGTTGATTTCACGAAGTATTATAAAAAACACCCTCAATTATATAAAATAAAAGATATTGAAAGTGAGGGTCAAAGTGTTTTTGATAGTTATGGAAATTTGATAGTTTACGAAATAGACAGTAAGAAAAAGTACAGAACTCCTAAATGGATAAAAAGAATTCGAATCTATAACTTACTGAAGGATTTCTTGATTCAAAAACGAAATGCAAATGTCTACAAAAAAGGGAATATACAGTCTAATGTGATTTGTGCAATATTAACAAAGTTCTAAATGATAATAAAGTCAGATGGTTTTATCGAAAATCCACTAGTATCTGTTATAATCCCATCTTATAACAGAGTCAATACTGTCAGTCAAACCATAGATTCAATTTTAAATCAAAAATGTAATTTTGATTTTGAAATAGTGATAGGTGATGATTGTAGTTCAGATAATTCACGCGATATTTTATTATTATATCAACAAAAGCATTCCCGAATTATTAAACTACTTTTTCAGGAAGAAAATATAGGCTTAGGTTCCAATTGGGCGATTTGTGGGCAACACTGCAGGGGTAAATATGTGACTAATTGCGATAACGACGATTATTGGCATAATAACCAGAAATTGCAAATTCAGGTTGATTATATGGAAACTCATTTGGAGTGTGGTCTTTTGCATACCGATTACGATGAGCTAAATGTTGAAAACAATAAAATAATTCATTCCTATATCTCAAAAAGTAAAAAAACAGTTCTACAAGGTTACAGACAAAAGGAAATATTTAATGGAGAACTCCAAATAAATAGTCCTTCAGTATGTTTCCGAAAAGAGCTTTTTGATAAATTTGTACCGGTTGATAAGTATATAGAATTAAGCTTTCCTATTGAGGATTGGCCAACCTGGTTAATTTTAGCTAACTATGCCGAGGTTCATTATTTACCTATATCCACAGTAACTTATCGTGTTGGTCATGTGTCTTTAAGTAATTTAGAATCATACGATAACGTTTTGAGGAAATTTACAAAAGAAAAAATCATGTACAAATTCTTATGCGATTTGTTCCCCAATGATTTACTCTATGTTGAAAAAAAATATGATAACCATGTAAATAAGATATTATTGAATTTAGCTTATAAAAAAAATGATTTCAAATCGGCTAAAAAATATGGATATAAATTGATAACACATGGAAATAAGAATTTTAAAATTAAATCAACTACGAATATTTACATGTTTTACATGTTTTATTTCTTAAAGAAAATAAAAATAATATGGAGTAGTTTGTTTTTGATATTATTGTCTTGTTGAATAATTTGAAAGTAAATAAATAATTATGGTAATCGAATCCGACGAAATTATATTGCATCCTTTTATTTAGATTATTATTATAGCATACAATCAAGAAACAACAATTGCTCAAACAATTGAAAGTGTTTTGTCTCAGAAATGTGACTTTCAATACAGAAAGGAATGAAAATAATAATGTTTACCTAAAATAGGTTGATTTTTTAAATGGATAGCATATAAACAAAAGTATATGAGCAAACCACTGCTAATTTGCATGACGCCCGTTCGTAACGAAGCTTGGATATTGCATGCCTTTTTAAAAGCCACCAGTCTTTGGGCTGATTATATAATTATTGCTGATCAAGGTTCAATTGATGGTAGTAGGGAAATAGCATTGAGTTATCCAAGAGTGATACTGATTAATAATAGCAATCCTGATTTTAATGAACCTGAAAGACAAAAATTACTAATTGATAAAGCTCGTGAAATTGATGGTGATAAGATATTATTTGCATTAGATGCCGATGAAATATTTTCTGCAAATGTTCAACTAACAAATGACTGGCAAAAAATAATACATTCCGAAAAAGGAGATGTGTTTTGGTTTCAATGGGCACAGGTAATGTTTGACAAAGCACATTATTGGGTTCCGAACAACTTTTATCCCTGGGTTTTTCATGACGATGGAAAAGAACCACATGGAAATTATTCTGCCAATATTCATAGCATGCGTATTCCTTACCCAATTGAAGAGAAGCAAATGGTTTATGTGCGTGATTTTAAAGTTCTTCATTTCCAATATATTTTTCCGGAACGTAATTTATCAAAGCAGAATTTTTATAAGTTAGTTGATTATACTGTCAATAAAAGGAGTGCCGTTAAAATAAGTCGAACAAATTTTGAGAAGAAAATAAAAACAAAGCAGTTTGAGTTAACTGATGATATGATTTATGTTGAAGAAATAAATGGATTTAATCTTTTTGATTTGATTGATACAAATAGTCGAAATTTCTGGTTTGATAGTTATGTTGTAGAGCGTATACAACAAAATGGTATAGCCGCGTATAAATATATCGATATTTGGAATAAATCTTTTTTAGAAAGATATGATTTTAAGGATCCACGTAATTGTTTCATAAAATTATTGCATTTTTATTTACGCCGAACTCAAAATATTTCTAATTCCTTTCTGATACGTATAATTGATAAGATTATTAAAAAAATAGGATTATAAAAAATGAAAGTCATTCAATCAACCGATATTGTTGAACTCCCCATAGTCTCTGTTATAATCCCATCTTATAACAGAGCCAGTACTGTTAGTCAAGCCATAGATTCAATTTTAAATCAAAAATGTAATTTTAATTTTGAAATAGTAATAGGCGATGATTGTAGTACCGATAATGCGCGGGAAGTGCTGTTGGAGTTTCAAAAGAAATATCCTCAACGCATTGTTTTACTTTTTCATGAACAGAACATTGGGTTGGGTGCCAACTGGGCCAGTTGTGTAAAGTTGTGTAGAGGGAAATATGTGGCAAATTGCGATAATGACGATTATTGGCACAACACAGAAAAACTTCAGTTGCAGGTTGATTTCATGGAATCACATGTGGAATATGGAGTTTGCCATACCGACTTTCGGAAACACAATAGGGAGACAAATCAGATTACAGAAGTGGTTGTTAGTGATGATATTATTGAAATTCCATTACAAAAAGCTATTTTTAGTGGCAAATTCAAATATTGCAATGCAACTATGATGTATCGAAAAGAGTTGATTGATCGATATATTGATTTGGATGATTACATTCATTTTCAATTTACACTTCAGGATTGGAATACCTGGATTATCTTATCACATTATACCAATTTTTATTGTTTACCGGTATCTACAGCCACTTTTGGCATAGAAACAACGTCAATTACCCGAACTCAGGAGTATAGTATTTTGATACAGCGCTTTGTTGCGGAAAAAAAGATGTATAAATACTTATGTGACAGGTTTCCCGAGGATTTGCCTTTTGATGAAAAAGGATATGACTCTTACGTTTCCTCTGTGTTGCTCAACCTCGCCTATCAACGTAAGGATTTTAGAAAAGCGAAGGAATTTGGGAAAGGAATTAGGAATAAATCCCTAAAGGTATTGAGCTCTCAATATAAAATGTTGTTTTGGGTATTTGTTTTATTGAAACGAATAAAAAATAATTGATTAATAAAACGTTCCATTTTAAATTTCAATCTGTTTAGCTTTTTATTCACTATACAACAAACCCTTCCAACCATAGAGTCGAAAGGGTTTTCAGTAAACATCTTTTTATTTTATACAATCCTCAGTATACGTAGCAACTGATTATACTTCTAAGCTCCATACCCGTTTAGGATCAGAACCTACTGCAGCCACTTTAATACAATAGGTTTGTATATTATTCTACTCCCTAACGCTTCAATACCTCCCAATTATTGAGTTTCCAAGCTCAATTACCATGCGTCCGAACAAGATGGACGTGTGTCCAAACAGGATGGACACGCGTCCAAACAGGATGGACGCGCGTCCGTACAAGATGGACACGCGTCCAAACAAGATGGACGTGCGTCCTTTCTCCGGTTTTGCTGTATGATAAGTTCTGAAAACACGATTAATGTGGAATTTAATCCTATTTTAGCTCGGAATTTTAGGTAGATGTAAAGAAAAATCAGGGAATAATGAAAATATTTGCAGCATAATGTATTAATACATTAAAATTAAGTGTATATTTGCGCTGTTAAAATGCAGAATGACCTATCTGATTCACTATTGTAAACATTTATCTAAGTAGTTTTTATGAGTAATATTCACGCCGTGAATGTTTATTTGAAAAAGCAAATACATTCATTTTATGTTTTCTTGAAAGCAAAATCTTTACTTTTCTCATTTTTGTTTGTTGCGGCTTTAGTGATTACCTTATTTCTGTACGAAGCCGAACCTTTTAATATATCTCGTTTGCAGGATTCGTATAAAATGCTGAAACTTTCCGGTTTTGGGTTTATTTATTCAGGATTGACAGGCTTATGCATCTGCTGTATTCCTCAGGAGAATATTTATCCCGCAGAACTTAGCAGGACATCAATATTGAAGATGATGGTGATTCTGATTGTTCTGATTTTAATCATTGGGATTATTAACTGCTTATATACCTTTTATATTTACGATCAATATCTTGTCAGTGGTTCCTCCATATTCCGGTCGGTGAAACATACTTTTACTTTCAGTCTTGTTCCATTTTTGTTGTATATTGTTCATTTAAAATGGCGTGAAAAAACGACTGCTTCAACAACCAAACAACCCAAAGAACAACTAACTATTTGGTTTGATAAATTTAAATTTGTATTAGCGAATATACTCTATATTAAAGCCGATGAAAATTATATTCTGGTTTATTATTTACAGGATAATAAATCGGAAAAGCAATATATTCGGTATCGTTTAAAGCAAGCAGAAGAAGATTTGTCTGAATTCAATCAGTTTTTACGTGTTCAACGATCATATATAGTGAATCTGGAACAGGTAAAAGATTATAGTCGTAAACTCAACGAAATGGAACTAATTATAAATGAGATAGATGAGACAATAAAAGATGGTAGAAAATTACAAAAAATAGTGAAGAATTTTTTAAATGGTAGTTTGAAATAAGAAGTTTATAGTTCATAGTTTATAGTTTATAGTGGATAGTTGGCAACATAAAATCAACTATTGTTATTCAAAAAAAATAAAACTATATTTTGCTATTCAAAAATCACAATAAGAGGAAATTTCCGAATAAATTCAGGGATTTTCTCTTTTTCTTTTTATGACAAGTCGCGACTTGTCCCTCCAAGAACGGCTATACGCTAAACATTTTTATTAACTTTGCACTCCCCACTATCAACTATCCACTACCCACTATCAACTATCCACTACCAACTATCAACTATCCACTATAAACTACCATCTCCTTTTGTCACTAAAGTACTACCTTTTGTCACATCCCATATACACCTCGTCACATTATAAATACCTGTTATCACAAAGTGAATTTTGACTATTGTACAGTAAAATCTGTGTTGTAATTTTGCCATCAGTTTGTTGAACCAATGACAGTTGGCTTTGGTCACACAGCTAAATTAGTATTAATTATAAACTATAAAATTATGTCGAATTCGAGAGTTCCAAGAACAATTGTAGAGTTTAATGGGTACATTGGTATTACTACAAATCACCTGAATGCCGGAGAGCCTAAAAATGCTGAACGTTTAGGTGTAACTGAAGAGGAGTTAACAACATGGACGGGAATTTATTCCAGATGGACCCCATTGTATGTTTTATACAGTGATAAGCCCAACTCGCGAACCCTGGCGGTAACAGCGCAGTTGCAAGCCCTGATGGATGAATGTTATACATTCAATCAAACTAAACATATCCTCGACCGGATAGCTGCCTCTCCCAATGTTACTGTGGTGGATCTGCAAACATTTAATATCATGACCGGTACAGCCAAACGATCTTATACGGTACAACCTATTCAGGAAAGTGTTATTACATCTATTCAATTATTGGGTGGTGGTTCGGTTACGGTAAAATGTCATGCCAATGGAAGTATCCGCGCTTCTATTATTGATCCTGCCGACTGTGTGGAGTTTGTTTATGCTGTAGGCACAACTCCTCCTGAATCGGCCGATGCAGCCGGGTTGAACAAAGGTTCCAGTACTAAGGCTACTTTTACACTTGCATTAGGTTCGGGAAGTTCTTCAAAGTACTTGTACATCTATTTTCGTTGATATAACAGTAAACACCCCGAAATTGCCGGGCCCTGGAGCGCATTGCAAATCACTTTAATTGTTTGAAATTACTGTGTCAGGTAGAAAGTAAAACTAATAAATCCTCTGTATGATTGGGCTCATACGGAGGATTTGTTATTAGTTGCAAGTTAATAACAACATTCTTTAATAACAATACTGCTCTGTTATGCTTCAATATTACAAGTTAATTGTATATTTGCATTTGACAAAAAAAAATCATAGTTGATAGTTGACAGTTGATTTTTTTTTTACACCTTTCACCTTTCACCTTTCACCTTTCACTTTACACCATACACCATACACCATACACCATACACCATACACTTTTTACCTTATACTTTTCACCATACACCATCCACCATAACCATCTTTTATGGAAAAATCCAGAATACAATATCTCGATTATATTAAAGCATTTGCTATATTTTGTGTAGTGTGGGGGCATTCCATTCAGCACATATCCCGGAATGATTATTTTGCAAATCCTGTTTTTGAGTTTATTTATTCTTTTCACATGCCCTTATTTGTCATTATAAGTGGTTATTTTTTTAGGTCATCCCTGAAGTTGACTTTTGGAAAGTTGCTTGTAAAGAAATTCTCTCAGCTTATCTTGCCGATTATTACCTGGACTTTCCTTATTTGCCTGTTTGATGTCTATCTTCGTATACACGTTGGACACCGTACTGTTACAGTTGGATGGTTAACACGTATTTATGCCTATGAATATGGCAATTTGTTCTGGTTTCTGAAATGCTTGTTTTATTGTTATTTAATAGCCTGGGTGGCACTTAAAATGCTTAAAAATGAATGGTTGGCAGGAGTACTGGCAATATTAGTTTTTTCATTTATTGTTCCAGCTTCATCATCGGTTCTTCGTTTTTTATTGCCTTATTTCTGGGTAGGAGTGCTTTTACAGAAATATCTGTACCTGATTGAAAGGCATAACCTCAAAATATTAAGTGTGACTTTTATGATGTTTGTAGTCATGTTGTTTTTTTGGAAAGGACAATACACAATTTATAAAACAGGCATGAACAACCTGATTGATTTTACAAATTTCTCTTTCCACTTTGATAACTGGCAAATTACTTTATTCCGGTTCCTGATTGGATTAGCCGGCAGTATTTTCTTTATAACTCTGATTAAAAATCTCGGTAAATTAAATCTGACAGGTTTTAATCTTTTAAGTATTATCGGCCAGTATACAATGGAAATATATGTTTTGCAGCGTTTTATTCTTGAACGGATTACGTATCCGTGGAACGTTGCTCCTATGAACAGTTGGATTTATACCTGGTTATTTACGCCCTTCATAACGTTGATTGTCATTGCAGGTTGCTATTTGCTGGCAAAAATGATTGAGAGAAACAAGGTTTTAAATCTGTGCTTGCTGGGCAAAACTTATAAAATCAAAAATAAGGTGTAAAAGTAGTAGGAATAACCTTAAAAATATCATATACAACTTTGTGTTTCTTTGAGTTTTAGAGTCTTTGTGGCAAGAAAAATAACTACTAAGCCACAAAGTCATGAAGTTTCACTAAGTAAATATAAAATATAGAAATAACTATCTAATCAACATAAATACGTCACATGATTATCCGTAAAAGTGTCTGAAAACATCAAATACTATGAGTTGGCCTATTCAATATCTTTTATTTAATCCCAAATTGCACAAATTCACACGAAGCAGTGGTCAGCTCAAGCTAATAATAGCGATGTATATTAGTGAAAATTAGTGAAATTCGTGGTTCGTAAATTTTCATTGATTGTAAACGTCCGGATTCGAAGTGAAAATTTGCTGCAATACATGTATCAATTTTAAATTCGGACGTTTTGTGGATAATAATAAAAAGCCATTATTTGAAAAAAATCATTAACTTTGTTCAGGATTCTTCATAGTCACTAACCATTAATCACTAACCAACTTGTTTTCGATCATCATCCCTCTATACAACAAAGCTGCTTATGTGGAAAAAGCCATACAATCAGTACTTGCACAAACTTATCAGGAGTTTGAGTTGATTGTTGTGGATGATGGATCCTCTGATTCTGGTTTGAGTGTCGTTAATAATCTTCAACTTTCAACTTTCAACTTTCAACTTTTAATTCAAAAGAATCAGGGTGTTTCTGTTGCCCGGAATAACGGTATTAGAGTTGCGAAATACGATTATATTGCTTTTTTGGATGCAGACGATTGGTGGGAACCGACATACCTGGAAGAGATGAAGAATCTGATAGGCGATTTTCCGGAAGCAGGAATATACGGAAGTGGATATTTCATTGTGAAAAATGGAAATAAGCGGATAGCACCCATAGGCATAGAGCCTGACTTTGAAAAAGGGCTGATTAACTACTTTCGGGTATATCCAAAAACGCTTTGCATGCCCCTTTGGACAGGAGCAACAATAATAAAAAAAGCAATATTTGAATCGGAACAGGGGTTTAAACCGGCATTGAAGCTGGGAGAAGATTTTGATTTATGGGTACGGGTAGCTATGAAAAATCCTGTTGCCTTTCTGAATAAGCCTTTGTCGAACTATAATCAGGATGTGGAAATCCAACACCGGGCAATTGGAGAAAAACTCTATGAACCGCAAGAGCATATGCTTTTCAGTAATTATGGTGAGTTAAATACAAATCCGGAATTCAGGTTTTTATTTGAGCGATTAACTTTGTATGGGTTGTTGCCCTATTACCTGGCGGGAAAAAATAAAAAGGAAGTTGATGGCATTTTATCCGGTATTGATTGGAAACAGCATGAATTCAAGTATAGCTTGTATTATAAAATACTTCCAAAAGGTTTAGTTCAAGGTTGGATGAGATTGATGAAACTGGGATCAGGTATTAAGAAGCAAATTTTAAAGTAATTGATTCTAGTGAATTTTTAAAATCATTCGTTTTAATTAGAGTAATTCATATTCCTATGAAAATATTCCAGATTGGTTGTTTCCCATTAAATTCTAACCTTATAAAAGGTGGGGTGGAAGCATCTGTGTATGGTCTAGCTGTGGAACAATGCAAAGATAATCAGGTTTCGGTTATTGATATTCCAAGAGCTGATATTATAGGAGACTATACGGAAGAAATAGAAGGAGTTTGTGTTTATCGTTTTTTGATGAGTGGCAAGCAAAATTATTCAGCTATTTTTCGGTTGAGAACTATTCTGCCAATTATTCGTAAAGAGAACCCGGATATTTGTCATATTCATAGTACAAGCTTGTTCTGTTTTCTACTTTATTTATTACTTCGCTTTTATCGTTTTAAATTAGTAGTTACAGTTCATGGATTGACTCACATAGAAAAGAAAAACTTATGGCAAAAACAACACAGTATTCGAAATTTAATAAAGTACACAACACAAAGTTTTACTGAGTTTCTTTTTTTGAGTATTTGCCCGTTAATTATTGTTGATACACACTATGTTGCTGAAGCAATAAAATCATACAAGAAAGAGGCTAAAATATTTAAATTGCCAAAATGCGACATTATCCCCCAAGGTGTGAATGGAGTGTTTTTTCATTTAAATAAGTCAATTATCAAGAATCAATTGATATCTGTCGGTGCTATCAATAAACGTAAGGGTCATAGCTATTTAATAGAAGCTATGAAAAAGGTAAAAGCTCAGGTTCCTGAGGTTACGCTCTTTATTGTAGGAGTATTATCCGATTCAGTATATTATCAACTTTTGCAGAAAAGCTTCATTGAAAATAACCTTGAAAATCAAATCAAAATTCTTCCAAATGCTTCATTTGATGTGATACAATCATTATTAAGCAGTTCAGATATTTTTATTTTACATAGTGAGGAAGAGTCACAGGGAATAGTGTTTTGTGAAGCAATGGCAGCCGGTAAAGCAATTGTTGCAACCAATGTTGGCGGAATTCCCTTCGTTGTAGAAAATAATGTGAATGGATTGTTGTCAGATTTCGGAGATATTGATACTTTTGCTAATAATGTTATTACTTTATTGCAAAATGACTCTTTACGAGAAAAGATGGAGGAGTCTAACCGAATAAAAGCACATAACTATGAATGGAGAAATATATCTAAAGAAATCAGTAAGGTTTATGATAGTTTGTAAAATGTAGTAAGAAGTAAGAAGTCAATAGTTGGAAGTTAATAGTAAAGAAGTAAGAACTTATCATTTCTAATCTACCCACTATTAACTATTAACTATTAACTACCCACTACCCACTATAAACTACCTACTATAAACTACCTACTATAAACTATGTTGAACTACTTCCCCAAATATTTTACTGATAAAGCCATGCTGCTCTATGTAGGTGCATTGGCTCTAATCAGTCTTATATTTTTTAAACACGCACTGCCCCTACTATTTATGACATTTGGGATAGTGGAAGTGGTCGGTTTTTTTTATTTCTCCAACCTGTTGACAAAAAAATGGGCAACTTTCAGTTCCAAACGATTTCAGCTCAATCTTTTTTATACTGCTTTTTTTCTCCGGTTGGCTTGGGTATTGTTTAGTTATGTTTTCTACTCAATGCGGTACGGTGATCCTTTTGAATTCGAAGCACGTGACTCCCACTTTTATGATGAATCGGCAAAATGGATACATAATTTAGTAGTTACAAACCAGGGTTTGCAACCTTTTTTGGAATCACTGAAGGGGGGATATTCTGATGCCGGATATGCTATCTACCTCGGGTTTCAATATGTTTTTACCGGTGATTCAATTCTTGTTGCCCGGATACTGAAGGCGCTATATGGTGCATTTATGTGTTTACTTATTTACAAATTTACGATTCGTAATTTTGGGGAAGAAGTAGGGCGTATGGCCGCCATATTTTGTATGTTGATGCCCAATATGATTTATTATACAGGATTGCAACTTAAAGAGGTGGAAATGGTCTTGCTCACTGTATGGTTTATGGAGCGGGCGGATGCTATGTTGCGGAATCGTAATTTTAATTTTGTAGAAACAGCGCCACCCTTAATTCTGGCCGGTTCACTTTTCTTTTTTCGAACGGTATTGGGTGCTACTGCTTTATTCGCCCTGTTTACAGCTCTTATGTTTTCATCCAATAAAGTGGTGAGCATGGGTAAACGTACAGTATTAATAGTGTGGGTGCTCGGAACAGTGAGTTATTTTATTGGTGGACGTATTTCGAATGAGGTTGAAGAAGTCTGGAAGGAACGTGATGCTAACCAATCAACATCTATGGAGTACCGTTCTGAGCAAACAGGTGGAAATAAATATGCTAAATATGCTTCAACTGCGGTATTTGCTCCCATTATTTTTGTTATGCCATTCCCTACCATGGTATATACCGAAGGTCAGGAAAACTCCCAGTTATTGCACGGGGGTTATTATGTAAAAAATTTTATGGGTTTCTTTGTTTTACTAGCCTTGGTTTGGGTCATTAAAAATAAAAAGTGGAGGGATTATACATTGATCGGGTCGTTTGTCATCGGGTACCTGGGTATTATAGCTATGAGTTCCTTTGCACAATCGGAGCGTTTTCACCTTCCGGCATTACCTTTTTTACTTATAATTGCTGCCTTTGGCCTGAGTAAAATTACCAATACTGAAAAGAAATACTTTAGGTGGTATATGATTTTGCTTTTTATTGCTTTAGTTGCCTGGAATTGGTTTAAACTGGCCGGAAGAGGGTTGGCGTAGATAGTTGATAGTTGATAGTTGATAGTTAATAGTAGGTAGTTAATAGTTAATAGTTAATAGTTAATAGTTAATAGTTTGTAGTTTGTAGTTAATAGTAGGTAGAAAATTAGATTCAAAACAAATAGAATGCTGAAAGCATGACATGATTATGTCACCACATCGTGATTTTATTTATTTTTTAATCCATAATTACATCCACTTTTAGGGCTTGGGGCTGAAAGAAAATAAATGGTAAGTGATAACCATTCGTAAAATTCGTATATTTAATTCGTGTAAATTGGTAACACTATGAAGGTACTAATCGTTTGCAGTCGCAATTCCGGTCAAATAGCTCCGTTCATTCAGGAGCAGGGAGCAGCTTTGTCTGCTTTAGGATTAAAGGTTGAATATTGCACGATAGAAGGGAAAGGTTTTTGGGGATATTTGAAAAACCGGAAACATTTACTGCATTCAATCACCGAATTTAAACCCAATTTGATTCACGCACATTACGGTTTGTCAGGATTATTGGCCAATTTACAGCGTGAAATACCGGTGGTTACTACTTATCACGGAAGTGATATCAATACCCCAAAAGTTTATCCGCTTTCCCGGATTAATATGATGTTATCTGCTCATAATATCTTTGTCTCTGAACGAAATCTGTTGAAATCAGGATTAAAAGAAAAGTATTCGTTAATTCCCTGTGGTATAGATATCGGATTGTTTAAACCGATGGACAAGGAAGTGGCTCGTCAAATGTTGAATCTGGATAAAGAAAAAAAACTCATATTATTTGCCGGTTCATTGACAAATTACGTCAAGAATCCGCATTTGGCAAAAACTGCGGTAGCATTGCTTCCCGGTGTTGTCTTGCTTGAATTGAAAGGATATATCCGGGAACAGGTTGCATTGCTGCTGAATGCTGTAGATGTAGTTTTGATGACCAGTTTTACGGAAGGCTCACCTCAGATTATCAAAGAAGCTATGGCGTGCAACTGTCCGATTGTTTCGGTGGCAGTGGGGGACGTTCCCAACGTGATTGCTGATACTGTTGGTTGTTACTTGTCTGACTACCAGGATGCAGATATAGCGGCTAAGCTGCAACAAGCTTTTGACTTTGGAAAAAGAACCGAAGGTCGAGCCCGGATTATAAAACTAGGTTTGGATAGTGAAACAGTAGCTATGCGAGTGCAGGAAGTTTATGAAGAAGTGGTAAGTGATAAGTGATAAGTGATAAGTGATAAGTGATAAATGATAAAACTATGAACTACCAACTATCAACTATCAACTACTAACTACCAACTATTTAATTATCTTTGTCCTAATTGTGAATTATACATTATGAATTTAATTTTCTCGTCCGTTTCAGATATCAACCAATTACAGTGGAATGAGTTAGTAGCAACTTCGTCCACTGCTTCTTTTTTTCAGACCCGTGAATGTTACGATTTCTATGCTTCGCTATCCTTTATGCAGCCATTTATTTTTGGAGTTTCCGAAAATGATAAATTGGTAGGAGTGGTATGTGGTTATGTGATAGCGGATGGAAATTTTGTAAAGCAGTTTTTTAGTCGGAGAGCTATTATACCTGGTGGATTGTTGCTTGACAAAGATATTTCATTAGAAACCTTACAGCTCTTATTGCATCAACTGAAAAAAGAGCTAAGCAAGAAATGCATCTTTATTGAAATTCGTAACTTCAACGATTATTCTTCTTTTCGAAGCACATTCGAGACTGTCGGATTCAACTATCAACCTCATTTAAATTTCCATATTTCAACTCAACATGCTGATAGTGCATTATCTCAGCTCAATACAACCAAAAGAAGAGACATAAAACTGTCAGCCAAAGAGGGTGCAGAATGGTACGAGTCAAAAAATATTGAAGATGTAAAGATGTATTATTCAATGCTTCGGGAGCTTTACCAACATAAAATTAAAACGCCATTGTTTCCCTCGGAGTTTTTTGAGAAATTGGTTCAATTGTCCAATGGAAAACTCTTTATAGTTAAATATAAGGACGGAATTATAGGGGGAAGTGTTTGTGTTTTATTTCCAGATAATACCGTTTACGAATGGTTTGTGTGTGGACTTGATGGACAAATCAAAAATGTGTATCCATCGACATTGGCTACCTGGGCAGGAATTGAATTTGCAGCAGCTAATAGATACAATCGTTTTGATATGATGGGAGCTGGAAAACCCAATGAAGGATATGGTGTCCGTGAATTTAAATCAAAATTTGGCGGCGAACTCGTTGAACATGGGCGTTTCCTGTATTTATGTAACCCTGCATTGTATTCGTTGGGGAAATATATAATTGGAAAGCTTAAATCGAAAAAGAAGTAGGTAGTTTATAGTGGGTAGTTGATAGTTGATAGTTGAAAGTGGATAGTCCATAATTTTTATCATTAATCATTAATCACTAACCACTAATCATTAATCACTAACCACTAATCATTAATCACTAACCACTAATCATTAATCACTAACCACTAATCATTAATCACTAATCATTAATCACTAAAATAGATGAATATACTGATGGATATTGCCCATCCGGCACATGTACATTTACTCCGGAATACCTATTATGAACTCAAAAACAGAGGTCATAATGTATTTGTGACTGTAAAGGATATACCATCAGCCAGAATATTGTTGGAGAAATATCAGATTCCGTATATCTATTTGGGCGGGAAAAAGGATACACTAATTGGCAAAGCCTTATTGCAGATTGGTTATAACCTGAAAGTCTGGTGGTTGGTGATTTCTAAAAAGATAGAAATAGGTTTTGGCTCTTCGGTAACTCTTACGCATATTTCTGCATTAACAGGGATGAAATCCATATTTTTGGATGATGATGACGATGATGTCGAACCGCTTGTTGTAAAATATGCTCACCCATTTGCCGATGTGGTGCTGAGTCCGGATTGTGCAAAAAGAACAAGCTCTAAACTAATTACCTATCGCGGGTATCATGAACTGGCCTATCTCCATCCCAACAATTTCACTCCCGATGTATCTGTGCTCACAGAGATTGGATTAAATCCCGATGAAACTTATTTTGTGTTGCGGTTTAATGCTTTTAAGGCGCATCATGATGTTGGTGTAAAGGGACTTTCGATAGAGAATAAGCGAAAACTGATAACTTATTTGGAAACAAAAGGAAAAGTTTTTATTACCACGGAACGAAATATTGATGACGAATTTAAACAATACCAACTGCTTTTGTCGCCCGAAAAAGTTCATTCGCTGATTTACTATGCTACTATGCTGATTGGCGATAGCCAGACCATGACTTCCGAAGCAGCTGTTTTAGGTACTCCGGCCATTCGAAGCAATAGTTTTGTTGGTAGAATTTCTTATCTGGAAGAGGAAGAGCATACATACGGGTTGACGTTTGGATTTTTGCCAAATGCATTTGAAGCTGTGATGAAAAAAATAGAAGAGCTGCTTTCCATCTCCAATTTAAAAGAAATGTGGCAGGAACGAAGGATGGAAATGCTGCGTGATAAGATAGATGTTACAGCATTTTTTGTTTGGTTTATCGAAAACTATCCGGAAAGTAAAAGAATCATGGCAGAAGATCCCGGGTTTCAAGATGGATTTTGAGCTGTAGACACTTATAATGTTGAGAAAACAAGTCTTGCCGGCAAATAAAACTAAATATCAATAACGCTACTTTGTATGTTTTTATTTACTTTTGTAAATAGTAATTACAACTCTTAAATTTAATCGTTTTATATAAGTAAACAAGAATTATTGCTAAAGTCTGATGTTTGATCTATTGCTCAGATAATAAGATTAGTAACTGTAATCCGGGAACTGCTTATATTTCATTTTCAAATCAATGAGAATTCTAATATATTTAGGTCATCCTGCACACTTCCATGTTTACAAAAACTCAATATTGAATTGGGAAAAAGAAGGGCACACCATATTTATACTTATAAAGAAAAAAGATGTGCTTGAAGATCTACTCCAGGCAGCTGATATACCATTTTTTAATATTCTGGAAGAGGGAAGAATTGACTCGAAAAAAGGAATATTTGTTGGTATGATAAAACGTGGATTTCGGTTACTTACCTTTTGCCTTAAGAATAAACCAGATTTGCTGACCGGTACGAGTGTAGAAAATTCAATTGTAGGAAAACTTCTGGGCATTCCTGTTATTAATGTCAATGAAGACGATTCTGCAGTAGTACCTCTTTATGCCAAACTGAGTTATCCGTTGGCAAGTTCTATACTGAATCCTGGTGTTTGTAATAGTGGACAATGGGATGATAAAGCAATAAAATATAATTCTTATCATGAATTAGCCTACTTGCATCCGCAGCATTTCACTCCCGACAGGTCGATTGTTGAAAAATACTTCTCTCCCGATAAACCTTACTTCCTTATCCGGCTTGCCAAACTTACTGCTCATCACGATTGTGGAATTAAAGGGATAGAAGCGGATTTAACCCAACATTTGATAGAACTTTTAATACCCTATGGTAGAATTTATATTACTGCTGAAAGAGAACTTGAACCAGAGTTTGAAAAATACAGAATTGCGATTAATCCTCTGGATATTCATCATGTAATGGCTTTTGCACAATTATATATTGGTGATAGTCAGACTATGGCTGCCGAAGCAGGAGTTTTGGGTGTGCCATTTGTGCGTTTTAATGATTTTGTTGGACGCATTGGCTATTTGGCGGAATTGGAAGATGTCTATAAATTAGGATATGGAGTAAAAACCAATGAGGTAGAACGATTGTACAAAATCATTTCCGAACTGATTGACATGCCTGATAGAAAAGAAATATATCAGGAACGCAGGCAGAAAATGCTGTCGGAAAAGATAAATTTTGAACGCTTTTTGACCTGGTTTATTCCGGCTTATCCTGAAAGTACAAGGATAATGAAAGCAAATCCAGAATATCAAAATAACTTTAAATAGATAATAGTAAGTAGTAAGAAGTCGGAACAACTATCAACTACTAACAGCCAACTATCACTAATTAATTCGTATAATTAGGTTTTATAATTAGACAAATTCGTAATATATTAATGAAGAAACTTATTCTCGTTGCCGGTGCACGACCAAATTTCATGAAAATTGCTCCGTTGATGCATGCATTAAAAGATCATTCAGGTATTAAAGCTGTCTTGGTACATACCGGTCAGCACTATGATGTAAAAATGTCAGGGCAGTTTTTCGATGAACTGAACATACCCGCGCCCGATATTAACCTGGAGGTCGGTTCGGCAAGTCATGCTGTTCAAACGGCCCGTATCATGGAAGGATTTGAACAAGTTTGTATAAATGAAAAGCCTGATTATGTATTGGTTGTGGGTGATGTAAATAGTACGGCTGCTTGTACGTTGGTGGCATCTAAAATGGGGATTAAAACCATACATTACGAAGCCGGATTGCGAAGTAATGACCGTACTATGCCCGAAGAAATTAATCGTTTGGTGACCGATGCCATTAGTGATGTTTTTATTACTACCAGCGTAGATGCGGATGAGAATTTGGTGCGTGAAGGAATTCCAACCGAAAAAATACATATGCTGGGGAACCTGATGATTGATTCGCTTGTGGAGCAACTTCCTAAAGCTCAAAATACAGAATTGGTTTTCAATTTATTGAATCGTGACAAGAAAATTCAGTTGGGAGTTGATTTCATAGCTGGGCAGTATGGTGCATTGACCTTTCATCGTCCGGGGAATGTAGATGATAAAGATAATCTGACAAAATTAGTAAATTTGTGGGGAACAATCTCCAACCAAATTCCATTGGTTTTTCCGGTTCACCCACGTACCTATAAAAATATTGTTCAATTTGGGCTTCAAGCAGATATCGACAACTATCCAAACTTATTTTTCATTGAACCATTAGGCTATTTGCAATTTATACACTTAGTCAGTTGCTCTGCATTTGCTTTAACAGATTCGGGTGGAATACAGGAAGAAACAACCTTTATGAATATCCCATGCTTAACAGTCAGACCCAATACCGAACGCCCGGTAACGAGATCG